>ERZ1740052.6-NODE-6-length-174733-cov-13.271230_pt1 | contig 174733 bp, 163 predicted proteins | sample MGYA00581750_ERZ1740052 | MGnify/ENA primary metagenome ERZ1740052 (study PRJEB43018, sample SAMN04849743) | marine metagenome | isolation source: floating plastic debris | place: Pacific Ocean | collected 2008-08-30 | study: EMG produced TPA metagenomics assembly...
ATACTTTATTGAATTTAGTCTTGAATGATAAAGATAATTTTCAAATTATTCATAATGAAATTTCAAAAGAGCATGCTTACTGTGTATTAGTACGGATGTCTGATGTTTCTAAAGTAATAATTAATAATAAAGAATGTTATGAAATAGCATCAATGGAATTTCATGTGGTTCATATTTTTAATCAGAACCCTACATTAAAACCTTTTAGAATCCATAGTACTAGAAATAATGGTTTTGTACACCTTTCTTCAGATGGGGATGTAATAGAACATCATAACTATCATACTAATTTTGGAGGAATGCTTTGTTTAGATGTACATTTAACAAATAGTGAGACTAATATTGCCCCACAGTTGTATTCCCCAACAACAAAGCTTATTTTAGAAAAAGATCAAGTACTTCATTTTTCTATTTTTGTAGATGAAGTTCCTGTTGATAACGAAAATGGTCAAGCAACAGGAGGTAAACAATGTAGTGCACGAAATGTATGGATTGATAATACGAATTGATGAAATGTAAAAATATAAAATACTTGTTTTTTTTAATGCTTTTATTGGCTCAGGTAGTTAATTCACAAAATTGTGAAACTGCTTTAAAGTTGTTAAGAGCTTATAAACCATTAAAAGCACTAGAAGAAATATCTTCTTCAGATAATGATCTAATAAAAAAAATGATAATTTCTGAAGCTAATTATTTAATTGATGGAGTTATTGATTCTGTTTTTTTTGTTAAAAAACTTAACATTAAAAATGCTGAGGGTCAAGTTTTATATAATTTATTCTATGGTGATTATTTAAGGAGAATAAATGATAAAGAAACAGCAAATGATTTATATACTGAATCATTATTGCTATCAGAAAAATTAGATAATATTTATAAAAGTGAATCTCTGTGGCGGTTACTAGACTTTTTCGTGAAAAATTCTTCAAGAAATGCAACGGATTTTAAAAATTTTGAAATTTACATAGATGAATTTAATAAAATTACTGATCCTAATTATACTTTTTGGAAATTATTTTTTGAACTGAATTATAAAATTATTGTAACGAGTGAAACTGGAGAAAGAATACCAATAAACAAGAGCTCATTTGTTAACCTTAAAAGTTTAGTTAATGAAAATAGGTATTTGTTAGGTAGGTCTTTACAATTGGAGGCCTTATATTATGACATTTATTTTAAAGATTTATATAAATCTTTAAAAACAAATTATCTGGCTTATAATCACTATAAATCTGTCCCTTATTTTTTTAGTCAATATAGAAGCAACAGTGTAATGCTGAATATTGCAACTGATTTAAAAAATTTGAATAAAGAAGAGGAAGCTAAAAAAGTTTTGCTTACTATTTTATCTGACTCTGTATTTGAAAATACAGAGCAGTTACATAAATCCGATGCTTTTGAAAGATTAAAAGAAATCTATATTAAAAAAAATAAAAATGATAGTGCGCTTTACTTTAGTGAAAAATTTAATGAAAATGAAAAAAAGGTAGGGAGATATGATGTATCTGTAGGGAAAGATAAAAATGCAAGGAGATTTAATCTGGAAAAATTAAAAAGAACAATCGTAAAAAATAGTAGATACTTTACTACAGCACTAATTTTGGTTTTCATTCTTGCACTCTATTCGGTTTTTAGATGGAAAAAATCAGATAAGGCTAAAAAAAGAGTTAACATTAAGTTGGAAAAATTAATTGAAAAAGAGAAATTATTACGAACTAAAATACAAGAAGCAGAGGATCAAAAAAATGACAGTGTTAATGAAGTAAAGCTACTAAAAGGTGAAATTGAACAGACAATACAAGAAATAGAACGCTTAAAAAGAATAACTGTACTAGAACATATTGTATTAATAAATGGTGTCCGGTTACCTTTATCTGACTTAATGTATATTAAAGCTGATGGGCATTTTCTACATTTTTTTATTATTGATGATAGAGAATTTGTAGCAGGTACTTTAAAAGAAGTATTAAATAATTTACCACCTAACTTTATTCAAGTGCATCGTTCCTACATAGTGAATTTAAACTTTATACATTATTCAGATAGTATGCGTTTAACATTAAAAGACAAAACAGAAATAAGGATTGGAAGAAAATATAAAACAGAAGTTAAAAAAATGATAGAATTATCTAATGCTTTAAAATAATTTTATTGTCAGAGTGTAATACTTTAGCATTGGTACAAGAGCTGAAAAGTATCTAAAATTCCAAGTAGTTATAGAATTTCGATTAAGGAGATATAATGATAAATCTCATAATCCGAAGGTCACAGGTTCGAGTCCTGTTCCCGCTATTAAAGTTAACAAGGCTTCGCAGAAATGTGAAGTCTTGTTTAATTTTACAGGTGCAACAATTGATATTGTTAATCATTATTTATCACAATTTTCTAAAACCAGTTTTTTAATATAATTATAGTCTTCTTTTGATAGAAAATTTGAAACATTCTTGTAATCATTATCAAATTTTTTGAAATAATATGCTGAGCAGTTATGCAGTTTAGCTACGCCTTTATATAGTTTTAATGCTTCTGTATAATCTTTAGTGGCTATTGATAGTCGTGCTAAAAAATGCCAGCTCTCAATATTTTTGGGGTTTATTTCATAAATCTTTTTCATGATATTACCGCCTTTATTATTGTCACCAATTTTAAAATATTCATAAGCCAATCTTTCTAGGGTATCTTCATCCTTAGGTTCAATTTCTAATGCCTTGAGATAAGCTTTTATCGCTTTACTAGGATCTTCCTTTATTGTATATAGCGTTCCTAATTCATACCAAAAGATATGATTTTTAGGATTTAGTTCAATTACTTTTTTTATTTTATCAATGGCAGTATCCGTTTGTTTAGATTTATCTAATAAGGAATATAAATTGTAATGGCTTTCCTGATCTTTAGGGTTTATTTGAATAGCTTTATTATAGTAATTAAAAGCTTCGTTTTTATGTCCTACTCTTATTAAAGTTTTAGCCAAAGATTTTATAGCAGGTAAATGATAGTTCTTTTGTTTTATAGCTTCTTTATATGCTTTTATAGCAAGCGTGTCATTTTTAACTAGAGCCAAATGATTTCCTAAAAAAGTCCAAGTAAATTGGTCTGACTCATTATTAATTTTAACCATTTCATACGCTTTAATCATATTCTTCTTAAGTCCAAGATTTGCCGATGCTTTGATATACTTACCGATGTTAAATAAGTTTTCCTTATCATAGGCTAAAAGCTTTTCGGAAAGAGGTAACAAAAGTTCGTATTCTTCATGAAATTGTAGATATTTTCCTATTCTGTCCCATACATCCGCCATCACGGGTTTGTAGATATCATCTAATAAAGCTGATTCAATACTGGGATATGTATCAATCATAAAACCTTTAAAATTATTATTTTTAACAGAGTCGTAAGCGGGAAGAGTTGCATCTAACATTAAGTTTAAAGGATCTTCATGGAGGAGGATTTTTTTATAGGTATAAAAAGCTTTTTTGTAATCCTTTAATTTATAAAACAGGTCACCATAAAAAAGGTAATCTTCAGGAATAAAAAGCTCTTTTGTTTTTAATATCTTCTCCATAGCTTTTGCGCTTTTTACATATTCATTCTTATCAAAATGATAATTAGCTAAAACCCAGAAAATAATATCGTCAACACCAGATTGTAATATGCCGTCTTTTAAAGAAGCTAAAGAGTTGATTTCTTGAAGACCAGAGCTCTTATGAAAATTATTCTGACTAACAAAAGGACTTAGATTATCAGATAAAGAATAATTTAAACAAAGTTTAGTTTTATCATCACACTCTTCCTCGTAGTTACCCCATATAACCATATCTGCTCCGAAGGTTTTAATAATTTTTTGTATGTCTTCATTGTCCTGAGGACATTCAGTGTTTTTAAAAAAAGCCACTTCCATATCAAGTGAATCTCTTTTCTTAATTGAATTGAACCTAGTATAAAACTGCTTTTCATATTCAGATGTTTCAATGGCACAATACTTATCAGGACTAAAAGGCATAACAAGTAATTTAAAAGTTGTTGAATCTTTGGATTTGAAACCGTCAAATTTTTCATCAAATAAACCTTTTATCTGAATATCTGATTTAGGAATGAATGTATTGATTGATAAAATGAGTACTATTATTCCAGCTATTACACCACTAAAGAGTTTTAAGGAACTAAAATTTTTGGAGGTTGATGTTTTTATATCATCAGCAATATTATTTTGATTTTCAATTATCCTATTAGTTGAGTATTCTATACCGTTTTGAAAATTGGTAATAGAAAAAGTAGTTTCAATAAGTCGTTGTTCAATAGCTTGTACTTTTTCAGACAAATTATTTGAAGAATCGTTTGTAGTATTAAGAAATGATTTTATTGAAGTAATATTTTTCGATTGTTTTCTAAGCTCAGAAAAAATAGTTGAACTCTCTTTTAAAAGTGTATTGTGATTTAGGTCTTGATTAGAGGTTAGCTTATCAATCTTTTGATCTAAAGAATCTAACATCTCAATACTCGAATTCATTTTATCGGCAATTTTATTGTATGAAATATTCTCTAGAGTAGTAGGAAGCGCAAACCTAGAACTCACGGCATCAATCCAGCCTTTAAACCCAATAAAAACACAAAAAAAATCAAGTCTACTATTTACATTTATACTCTTTTTTCTACGGAAATCTTCACTTAAAAAGTTTGAAATAGCCTCTTCTTTTAATAATAGTGTTTGGGCTGAAATATCTTTTTCAGTGAAAAAATTTCTGTATTGCTCACTAATGAAATACTGCTTGATATTGCTTTTGAAAGATAGGTGTTCTTTTGGGTGATTCTTGTAGTAACTTTTCATGTCATTAAGAATCTCACCTACTATATCTGGTATGATTATGGATTTTGCCTTAAGTGATTGAGCATATTCACTAGCTTTAATAGATACTAGCATCTGTAATTTTTGAAGATTCTTACTTAAGATAAACGTTTCTAAATCTTTTAAAGGATAGGCTTTTTCGTTACTATTATCGGATGAAGTTATTTTATAAAAAACTTCAAAAGCTGTTAGATCTTCGTGAGTTAATTCGGGAAAAAGATTAGTGATTTCTTTTTTACTAATAAGCTTGTTCTTAGTTGACATCGGGGAGCTGTTATTTTAATATACTACTACTTACTTTCTTGTAAAAATAATGGAAAATTTTTCTGATCGACTCATTTACATGCCTAATAGACGTGATGGGGAATGTTTATTTAATGGAAAGCCAACACCTACCGATGAGATATTGGAAATCATAGGTCAAAATGGAGTAAAACATATTCATAAAAGATTATTAGAGATAATTGATATGCGAAAGGAAATTCTTGGTGACAACCAACTAAGGTTTTATGGTCTGCATTTTTATCAACAGTTTTACGATCTACAGGAGCAAACTCGAATTAATGTTATTCAAGCTTTAGATAATCGGGTGAAGAGTGAAAAACAACCGTATGTAATTGAAAAAGGAAGGATAATCGATTCGCTCTATTCTACAAAGTATCACAAAGATTTTTCAGACAAAACTATTACAAAACGAATAAAATCAGGAAGTTGGATTGTAGATGATGTGTCCTTAAGCTATTTGGATAGAGAGAGTTACGAAAACTTACCCTAAAACTACCCTATAAACATATATCGTGTTATTTGACAAGTGGATATAGATTTGAAACATCAAATGAAACTAAATGTACTTATTTGATTGAGAAAAGAAATCACGAATTCTGATTTGAGTATTAACCTGTTTCTAGTTGCAAATAGAACAATAAAACAAGATTCAAATATGTAGAAAAAATATTCACAATGAAAGTGAATAGAGTTCCAGTAAAAGGAGCTAAAAAACTAAAATTAAAACAAAATCTCTGAAGTAATGTAGCTTCAGAGGTTTTTAAAAGAAAATAAAAATATGCGATTTTTTACAAATTTCAAATATTGGCTTCGTCCTAAAAAAGATCGAGAAGCCTATGACATACTAGATACAGAACTTTCAGCATGTGTACGAAAAGCAAAGTCTTTAGAAAATGGTTATAGAATTACGGTTGGTATTTCAAAGTTACGTTTGGGAACCTTCGATATCACTAAAAATATAGAAGTATTAAACGCTGCTTGTTGTGATTTAGAAGAAAAAACAGCTAAGAAGTTAGCAGATTACAATCTAGCAGTAGATAAGTTTTTAAAAGTGGATGAAGATTATCACAACCTTATCAAAATGGATACATCAACATCTCAAAAGAAAGAATGTCAAAACAAAAAATAAAAGATCATGAATAATAGATTTCATAAAAAGAATATCGCTGAAGATGTACGACTATATGCAGCGATTTTAAAATGGATAGATTGGCTTACGGATGAATATATTACTCCCTTATTAGGGATTTTAAAAACAAAAGAATTTGAAAAATTTAAAAAGTTTGAAAAGCCCAAACGAGAAAAGTTCCCAAAAAATGGGCTTTTTCAAGCGAATGTTATAGATACAGTTTTCTTATTGTTAGCCGTAGTATGTGCTTTGTTTACAGAGATATTATTGTCTCAAATTATTTTTGAAAAAGTAATAGGTATTTCGCCAGAAAAGGCAAAATACATGAGTTGGGGTACTATGGCTATACTGTTTACAGGATCAATGCTTATAAAGCCTGTGGTAAAAGATTTCTTATGCAAGAGACCTATTGTACCAAGATTTTTCAAAATAGGAATGTTTACCTGTTGTTGTGTTATGTTCATTATGGGTGGATTGAGTTTTTATAACATTCAAAAGAAGACCTACCGAAAGGATATAGTAATACTTAGTCAGAGAATAGAGGAGATAAAAGAAGAATCAGACGGTAATCAAGAAGAATTGGTCGCTTTAGAGGCGAAGATGAAAACCAAAATGGAAAAAGTGGATACTACACCTGAATATATTTTGGGTAGCTCTTTTTTAGCATTGTCTTTACTTAGTTTGGTTATGCTTTTCTGTTCGTCATTTCTTAAAGCTGTAACAGTTTTATATGTTCAGATTTTATGGCTGAAATTCAGTAGAGATTATTATTACATGCGTATTGAAAAACAGTATGCTTTGTATACTAGCCTTGTATCTAGGTTAGAGAATGCTAACGGACTCAGAGCACCATATTTGAGATTAGTAGGAAGAAAAGTAGTCATTGAATCATTACAAGCAGCGAACCCTGTTACTAGTGAGTATTTAAAAGCTATCAATACAACACCAAGTAAAACACTAAATGGTTTAAGTACACATCATCAAACATTCACACCTTAATTAAAAAATTTTAGATATGAAAAATATTTTAATAACCTTATTCATCTTTATAGGAGGTATAGTAGTACAAGCGCAAAGTACTATAATGATTTTTGAAGATAAAAGCGTAAGTGTATCTTCTAACAGAAATTTAGAAGAAAGTAAGTATAAATATAAACTTTTAAAACAAGCTTGTTCGGGAGAATCAGTAGAAGTAATTGTAAGGTTTTTGAGTGAAAATACAGCTTCAATTTCTGGAGGTAAAAAAATTAGTTACAAAGCTCCTTCATTTAATGCAAGTTACTACTCTGCGGATGAATTGCCCATGCAACAACAGCTTTTTAAAGGGAAACTGAGACGATTGAGAAAGCGTTTTGCCACAAAGGTAATCACGTTTATAGATTCTTATCAATCTTCGGCAAGATGGACAGAGATTTTAGCAGCAATAGTTCCGATATCAAGAAACTCGAATTCCAAAAAGCAGATTTTCTTTTTTACTGATGGGATAGAATCGTCACGGTTTAGACAAATAGATAAACATCCTTTGATCTCGGATAGAGATGCAAAATATGCGGCTTTAGTAGACGTCAAAAACCTTCGTAAAAAATATCAGTTACCTCAAAAGTTATCTGGTGTGGAGAAAGTAGAGTTTGTTTTTCCGTTAGATATGGGAATACATAAAAAGAAACGTACTTCTCAGTCATTTTTGGAAATCTATTGGCGAACTGTCTTTGCTGAATTTGGAGTGTATAATTTGAAGTTTAAAACGCCTTAGCATGAAAACAGAAAATTTAATCATGATAAGTGAAGGTAATATCCTAGAGCTTTTCAAACTTCTGTTAGCTCATTTTGAAAAACAAGAGGGCAAAGAAAATCAAGAGATTTGGATTGATACAGAAGCGACAAAAAAAATGCTGTCTATAAAGTCAGATACCACGCTTTTTAAGTTACGCTCAGAAGGAAAGATTGAGTTTTCACAGCCAAGTAGGAAGATTATTTTATATAAGAAAACCTCTATTCTAAAGTACTTAGAAGATAACAGTTATAAAACTTTTTAACTTATGAGTAAAGCTTCAAAGGAATCATTAGAAATAACTGCATTTACCCTCGGGTATCGGTATGCAATGATTAATAGTACACATAGAGAGATTCTTGGTAATCTTGTTGAGGAGATTGTATCGCATGCTTCCCCAGAAATATTAAGTGCTTTTTTAAGAGGGGAAAATCATGGGAATAAAGAGCGAAAGGTTATTGAAAACTCCATAAAACAAGAACTAGTTGTCAAGAGAGACGAAGAAGAGCGTGTAAAAAAAGAAATAGAAGAACTTCGTCAAGCTAGAGAAGCTAAACAACAAAAAGACCAATCTAAAAGCCGTTAGCAGACAAAAAGGGGAGTGAAATCTCACTCCTTTTTTTAAAGAAAATTTACAGAACTATTACCCACTATCTAGGATACGAGTATCGCTAGATATGGCATCGCTTATTCTAATTTTTAAGGAATTGGAAATACATGGTATAAGAATAATCACTTGATTTTTCACACATGAATTTTGACGAATATTTATTACAAATAGGTAAGAGTAGTTGTACGCCAGAAAAGCGTATGGAGCTATACAATGCTTGGCGTAGAACTAAACTCAGAAATAACCAAATACAAAGACGGAGACATCAAAAAAGAGTTGAATTGAAATTTTCTTTAGAAGATTTTGATAGGTTCAAATCAGATGCAGAAAAATTAAAAACAAGCGTAACCGCTGTATTACAAAATGTAATTACTAAAGGTTATCAAGAGCAGGTTTACATGATGGTTTCTCACGAAGTTTTAGAAGCCATACATCTTAAACTATCAGAAATAGCGACAAGTATCAATCAGATACAATTTCATATTGATAATAGACCAAATAATCAGGTTTACTTAGAAGATATAAAAAAGCTAGAAGAGCAGTTTTATAAACTAGAAAATCTATATCTGAGTTTTAGTACGCCAGTTTCACTTGAACAATTTTTTCGAGAAGAACAACAGAAGAACAAACGTTTTATTGAACATGTTCAGAGGATACTAGATATAATTAAAAACGAATTATAAGATGTTTATTAAAGAATTAAAAACATCGAATCAGAAGTTTTCTAGGCTTATTAATTATTTTCTAGAATCGTACCAGAAAGGAGATCCACAATTGTTTCGAAATACAGGTTTTGCTACTACACCAAAAGAGCTAACAAAGGTGTTTACTGAGAATTCGAAATTTAAGCATTCTAGAAGTAAGAATCTAAGGCACTGTATTATGAGCTTTACACCTGAAGACAGCGAAAAGTTAAAAGCGAATTCTGGGATTTTGTATGATTTAGCAGGTGAGTACTTAAGACTTAGAGGGTATGATAAGGCAATGGTTTATTCGGTTATTCATCGTCCTGATAAGAACAAAAAGAAAAGTGCATCTATTCAGCATTATCATTGGCATTTTTTAATAAGTGTCAATGAGTATCGAAGTAAAAAAAGTACACGGAATTCTAGAAAGGATTATGAAGCTCAGCAAGTAGCTTTGGAAGAATATCAGTACGAAAAATATCCGCATTTACAATCTTTGGTTTATACCGATCCTGAACGTACTAAAACTCCGAAAATAAAGCGAACTCATAAAGAAGAAAATAAGCTTTTTATTACCAAAATCTATACTCAAATAGCAGATGAGTCAATTAGTTTTTCTGACTTCTGTGAGAGAATAGAAAAACATGCTGAACTGACTTTGTATACAACAAAGAAAGGGATTGTGAACGGATGTTGGTATAAAGGAAATAAGTATCGTTTTAGAACTTTTTTAGAAGCAGAACGCTTTGAAGTTTTACAAGAATTAGAACAGTTGAAAAAGCTAAGGAAAGAAAAAGAGCAGGAGCGAGGACAAGCTCGCTAATTATTCATTTTAATAACAATTTTATGTCACTATATAACACATTATTTAATTCAAATAGAAAGCATCAAAAGCTTTATGGGAGTGTTTCCTATATGAAAGATAAAGATTTACGAAAGCTTTTCCATAGAAAACCACAGGGTATTTCTTTAGACGGAATAAAGCACTTAAAGTCTGAATTTAGTAAACTTTCAACATTGGTAATCGCACAGCCAGGATCAGGAAAATCAACCTTAATTAAATCCACAATTTTACAGAAAACAACTAAATATCCACATTCATTTTGGGTTATTGATCCTGCATCTGATATTTATCGAGATACTCACAGATGGATTGAATCTCAGTCTATGGATTCGGTGGTCATTAATCTAGATTCAGCTTCGGAATCTGTGAAAATTAACATACTAGAATTCGCTGCAAAAACAGCGAATGGTATAGAAGATTTAGCAAGTTTGTTCATGCAAATTCAGTATGAGAAATCTTCAGGGGGAGACCCTTTCTGGAAGGACTCCGCAGAGAATATGTTAGTGGTTTTAATGCGCTGTGTAACTGCTGAAAGTCAACAGGAACTACCTCGTACATTAAATACGGTATATACACTTTTGAATTGGTTTGGTTCAGCTGAAGAAAAATTGGATCGTTTTGTGATTACTCATCTTAAAAATGACGAGAAAACAAAAGAAGAGTACAAAGCTATGGTAGCCAATAGTGGTGAGAATAGTAAAATGTTACTCAGCGTTGTGAGTACTGCAAAATCAGCTTTAGCAAAGATTGTTAATAATACTACATTGAATGAAATCATAAGTAGCACAAGCTATGATATTACTTCACTTAGGAGGAAAGCACAAGGAATTTATATTCAGGTGAGAGAGGATCGCTTGGGGAATTCTGGAGTAAAAGCAATGCTTTCAATTTTAAATAAAATGCTGTTAGGTCAATGTATGGAGCTTCCCAAAAAAGGAGAAGAGCAATTAGATGTGCATGCTTATATAGATGAAGCAGGTACTTTCTACTTGCAAAACCTTGATTCTTATATAGTTGTGATGCGTAAGCGAGCGGTTTCTATTATGTTGATTTTCCAAGATTTACATCAATTGGATATGTATGGAACTTCTCAAAAAAAGGTGATAGCAAGTAATTGCATGAATAAAATCATATTTGGTTCTGTTTCCTATGAGACAGCTTCTTGGGCATCTAAATTGGTAGGAAATGACACTAAAGAAGTTTTTGAACGTCCTGTGGGAGTTCCGTTGATTAGTGCGCAAGAATTAAGGGATTTACCAATGAATTCTTTTTTGTATTTGCATAAGAACAAGGCAAAAATCATGACGATGAAACCTTGGTATAAACAAAGAAGATTAGTAAAAAGATCAAGATTATAAACTTTAGAATTTTAAAATTATGTTACATCCAATATTCGATTATATATATAATATTACAATGGGAGTTATTACCATAGCTTTATGGTTAGCTATATTATGTAAGGCGTTTAAAATAGAAAACAAATATCTTCCTTTTGGGTTCTTAGAGATATTTAAGACTAATGTATTAATACCAATGTTAAAAGGAGTTTGGAAAGGGATTAAATACATATCTAAGGTATTATTTAAATGGCTTGTTTTTACAATAGAAAAAATATGGTACTTCCTTGTAGAGATTATCAAGAAACTCTTCGAATTATTATTTGATCCAAGTGTTTAATTAACTAAAAGAGAGCTGTAGAATTTTCTATAGCTCTTTTGTATTTTCAATAAAACAATCACATTGATGTATTCTAATACCATTTTGCAGAAAATTCATTGTCAAAGCTAATCGTTACGGAAAAACACATGGATTTTCTCTGTAATTCCTCCATGTTATATTTCCGCTTTTACGATTGCTGTAATGCCAAAGAATTATTCATCAAAATAACGGCATTATGAAACATCATATTACAACAGATTTTTTTAAAATTGGAGAAGTACAACTGTCCTATCAAAAAAACATTGAAAGTCCTTTCGAGAAGATTACTTGTTCAAAATCAACGAATAATTGTATTCGTGAAATTATTCCATTATCGCAAATTACATATCGAGAGCATATGTATGTTTTATATTTAGATAATGCTAATAAAATAATAGGGTATCAATTACTACATGTTGGGGGAATCACAGCTACGATGTTAGATATTCGAATTTTATTACAAGGAGCTTTGCTTACCAACTCAGTAGGGATTGTATTATTTCACAACCATCCTTCTGGTAAACTATATCCATCTCAAGCAGATATAGAATTAACAAGAAAGGTAAAATCATCAACTAAATTGATTGATATAAAATTCTTAGATCATATTATTATTACAGCTTCTGGATATTATAGCTTTTCAGATGAAGGTAATTTATAAAAAAGAGATTCATTCGAATCTCTTTTTTAAATAGGATATATTCGCTCGATATACTCTATAGTATCTACTATATTATCAAATGTTTTTTTGCTAGAAATTTGTTTTTCCCAATCAATGAAAATGAATTTCCCCTCTTCAAATAAAACTTTAATATCTATAGTTAAGCTTTTTATTGGATCTTCACCAGAATAACCTCCTTTAAGATAAGTAATGCCGTTTTCCTCTTTTAGAAATGTATTATATCCAATGTTGTTTAGCTTATACTGTAGCAATTCTAAATTTGTCATTTAAATACCTTTAATCTTTTTCTTGAATTGGGTATTTCTCTTTAATAAAAACAATTAAATCTTCAGTACTATCAAAATCATTATAAACAGGTACTTGTCCATTAAAATACATATGTTTAATAATCTTGCTTGGGATTGTTATCTGAGATACAGAATCTAAAATAGGTTCACCATGTTTATCATCTATCGCGCAGAATAAAATACCATGCGCTTCTTGTAAATATGGAGAATATCCTATTTTTTTTAATTTCGCTTCTATTTGTTCTAATTTTTTTAAATTCATTTTATATATGTGTTATTTTACAGTAAAACTTTCTGATCCTCCTCTAAGCCATGAGTAAGCAAACTCGTCCATATTAACAATTGCTTCTACACCATTAACTCCTTCTGAAAATAAATCTTCAAGAGGCCAAGGGTCTCTAATAAATACATCTTTACCTACAACTTTATCTACTATAACCGCATGCATTCTACCATCAGGAGGATAAATTGTAGCAATCCAACTCCCTTCATCTGATAAATCTTTTATAATAAGTGGCATAACTTCCTCTGTATTCCTAAAAAAACTTTTAGCTACTACGTCTTTGCTCTTAAAAACTTTTTCCATTCCTTTAATAATTCCGGTATTTACAGTTCCAGTATCTATTGTAGTACCTGCAAATTCTCGAACAACTTTCTCAGTTATTTTAATTCCTTTATCTTTAGCTAATTGAGTAATACAAGCGGCGGCACAAGACATTTGATGTTCTTGCTTAATCATTCTTCTAGAAATGACTTTTTTATACTTTAAAAAACCTCCTGACCCAAATTCAAAACTATCAAAAACTTCTTTTAACTGTTTCTTATTTAATTTTTTAAGTTTAGTTAATCCTTTTCTACCGAAACGTTTGATAAAAGTAACACTTTTACCTAAGAAATTAATAAAGCTCGATATACCTAAAGCTACTTGGTATACCAATAAGAATAAGGATAGTATTGCAATAAGATCATGTGCTAAATTATAATACAATCGTTCTACATTTCCTTCTTGTAATGCTTTTTGGTATTCTTTAGTGGCGCTTTGTAATAAGGTAACAAAAATACCCTCATCTAACATTTTCTTTATAGCCTTTATAAACTTTTCAAGTTCTTGGGGAGATTGTATTTTAGCTAGAAACGCGGCTAATTGGGGAACTGCTTTTACTTGATCTATGATACCATTGATTAACCCACAAAATTGTGCATTCAAAATGGTGTCTCCCTCAATAAGTGGTTGATAATTTTCAAGCCTTGGATTCCAGTTGTATTCTTCAAACCTGAAAGAATCTAGTAACTCAACAGCGAATTTTGTAGCTTTTAAACCTAAATATAATGCGGGGTTTATTTTAAATACCTCTTTGTTTTCACTATTATTTTTTAAGTCTTCTAAAATATACAAGGAAGTCATAGCTCTCCCTAAGCCTTTGTTTGTAGCAGCATCAATTTTTCCTTTACTAAAACTTTTGTTTTCTAGTTCTACTTTTATTAGGTTACCTATTAGGTCTTCAAGATATTCTTGGGTAACCTCTCTTTTCTTTAGGTCTCTAGCTACATTAGTCCCAAATTGTATGAGAATAAAAGAACTATCTTTATGTACTAACCAAATATAAATTTCATTGGGTTTAGGAGCTACTTTTACTCCTTCATTAATCGTGCTATCTGTCTTTAATTGTACATCCCTTTGCGATTTTTCAATAAATACGTATGGTTTGTATTTGTCTGCAATTGTAAAATCTTCCATAAAAGAAGTTACTTTTTTAGAGAAGAGCGCATTGAATTCCGCTAATTCGGTTGCTTCTTTTTTAACTTCCAAAGTAGTTAACACATAACGCATCACGCTGTCATGAACTAATTCTTGATTAAAAAAACTTTGAAATGTCTTTTTATTGGTTTGATAGATTCTCTGTTCTAACGACTCTATAGATACTTTTGTATCGTTATTTTCTAAAGATTGTTTCAAATAGTTTTTGAATCTTTTTCCAAATTTAAAGGAGACATCAATAGTTTCGTTTTCATCAACTTCAATGAAAGTTAATACTTCATTATCGGAAACTTTTACACGGTCTTTTCTTTCTTGTGCTAATACACCTTTGGGATACGTGTAATTAATGAGACTGATTAAATATTCATGGTTGTCGAACGTAAATAGTTTTCTTTCAGCCTTTTTTAAGCCATTAAATAACTCAGCACCATCGTACATCCACATGCCTTTTCCTTTGTAATATTTTTTAATATAGGGAAGAAATTTATCAGCAAAATCAATACTTCCGTATGTTTTCCAATCTAGTTTAAAAACTTCGTGTGGCCGTGCATTGAATTTTAGGTCATCAAAAGAGCCTTCTTTGAATGGACTTTCGGGGCGCTCTATCTTTTTTTGTCCGAAAACCTGTTCAAAACCCTTTTTATTGAACTCGTTGAGTTCATCCAGTGTTTTAAATGTTGTCATAACTTATTTTTTTTGTAAAATGTTTTGTAAATATAAAACAAAATACATTTAAAAAGCATTTTAAATGTAATAAGTTTAAATTTTATATTTTTTAAATTGTAATATGTTTGTAATTAAGTGTTTTCGAAGATTAATTTTCTTTTGGTAGTTTTCTGACTTGAGTTTATAAGAGTAATCCTAATAGTTTATTTTTTAGTTTAAATGTTTGAATTACCAGAAGAAGCAATTAATCAATTAAGAATGCTTTTTAAAAATAAATATGGTATTAACTTTTCTAACGAAGAGTGTTTAGATGAGGGGAAAGATTTGCTATATGTCTATGCTTTCTCTCAAGGAAAATTACATTTATTGAATCACTTCGTTGACAAATAGAGTAAAAGCAATATAGTAACAGTGCTTCACAATTTTTATACTAACATATTCAAACTTTACGGTAGTAAAGAGAGGTGGTTCAGTCAATGTAGTATTATATTGTGAAGCCTGAACCACCTCTTTTTATTTATATATGTAAAATGTATCATTTTAATATTACTCAATACCGAATAGGATGTTATGTAAGAAAATCTCAAGAAGATCAAGGAAGACAAATTCAATCCATAGAATCACAGATAGATGTTCTTACAGATATGGAGAAAAGAGAGGAGTTCAAAATATCGAAAGTTTATAAAGATAGAGCATCTGCGTATATTCCTAGTAATAGGATTGGTTTTAGTAGATTATTACAAGATATTCATGAAGGAAAAATAGATGGTATCTTATGTTGGAAAGCTGATAGATTGGCAAGAAACCATATAGAAGGCGGTATGATTTTGCATTGTTTAGAAAAAGGAATTTTAAAATTCATTAAAACACCTGACAAGATTTACCTTCCAACGGATAACGTACTCCCTTTAGCTATTGAATTTGGTATGTCCAATCAGCAAAGTCGAGATATATCCGTTAATGTAAAAAGAGGGAATAAAACCAAAATAAATAATGGAGGATGGTGTGGAGTTGCACCGCATGGCTATATTAATAATGTCATAGATAAAACAATAGAAATAGACCCTGACCGATTTGACATAGTGAGAAAGTTTTGGGATTTATTTCTCACCAATAATTATTCTCTACAACAGATTTGTGAGGTAGCAGATAAATTAGGGTTTAAAACAATTCGGAAGAAGAGAATAGGAGGGGTTCCTTTAAGTCTAAGTACGTTACATGGAATTTTGGTAAATCCTTTTTATTATGGAAAAGTAAAGAATGGTAGTAATGAAGGTACAGGTAATCATAAAGCAATGATTACTTACATGGAATTTCAAAAAGTACAAGAGATATTGAAAGCTAGAGGTCGTAAATCAAAAACGAGTTGTAGTTTTTTGTATACTGGTTTATTTCGTTGTGGCCAATGTGACGGAGGTATAACTGCGGAAAAAAAAGTAAAATATAAATGTTCTAAATGCAAGAAAAGACAAACAGCTAAGCATCCTAAAGTATGTTCTTGTGGCTACCATATTACTTCAGCTGATATCAATAAAGGTAAGTTTTATACATATTACCATTGCTCTAAATCTAGAGATAAATGCCAACAGAAAAGTATTACAGAGGAAAATTTAGAGAAAGAGATTCTTACTTTTTTGAAAAGATTCACTTTTGATGAAGATTTTATTCGTTGGAGTGAAAAATGGTTTTTATTTATAGAGGATCAACTTGTAAAGAACAAGGATAAAGAAGTTCAACAACAGAAAAAGAAATATGAAAAACTAAAACAGCAACGTCTTAGATTAGTTGACCTTAGACTAGAAAGAGAAATAGATGAAGACTTGTTTAAAGAGAAGAAAAAAATGTTGGAAGCTGAAATTGCTACAATTGAATATGATTCGAGTTCAATCACGACTATAACTGAGGTTCGGAAGGTTTTAAGTTTTTTAGAAGGGCTTTACCAGAACTTTTTATCTTATCCTCCAAAGGAGAAAAAAATCTTATTAAATAAAATTTCATCGAACCACATTTTAATGGATAAAAAAGTGCTTACGCAAGGGAAAAAAGCATACATCCTTTTAGATAATTTGCGGGAGCATAAAAGTTTACGTATCGAACCACCAAAAAGCCAATCTAAAAAAGACCTAAACGAACCTTCAAAAGAGTGTTATTCGACTTGGCAGGCGCTGTTGAAGGAATTTCGAACCACTCATTATTAATGTAACATATGCTTGAAAAAGTGTAGAATTTATTTTGATTCCTTTTTAAGAAGAATTCTTATTTATAACTATTTAATTCACAGTAAAAGAATCGATGTATACATCCTTTATTCAATTGATAATAATTCTTCTGTGTCTAAATAATCTCTATTATTCATCGGATTTATAATTTTTCTAAATGATAATTGATGAGTTTTACTATAGTCAATTATACGCTCAATTAATTCAGGATTTTCATTTGTTGTTTCTTCTTGATTTAAAATACGGATAAGCTTATTCGAGTTAAGATACACGTTAACTACTGCTATTTTTCTTAGTTTTGATAATCCGCCAGAAATCGCGCTTAGTATTATTTTTTCTTTTGAGGCTAAATAAAATGATTTGATAAAGTTTTTTTGGTGTTTTAGATTATCTCTTTCATGCTTTAATAATAAAGCATAACTTCCTTTACCACTTGAAAAGTCAAATTTTATAGCTACATAAATATCAACTACTGGCATTTCACTTGTTTGGATTTCTCTAGTTTTAAAAGGTAAATTTGATTTTAAAATTTTAGAAATATTTTTGTCTACTTCTCGTTGAAATACTCCAATATCTTTATAATAGGTAAATATCAGGTTTCCGTTTTTCTCTTCAATATTTTTAAATCCAGCGTCTTTATACCAATTTATCGTTTTCGGAATTTTTGATAAATAATCTTCATTATTCGTCATTCCAAAATGCTCCCAAAAATATTCTGTATTGTCTTTTTTATTTTCAATAAAGAAGTCAACATTTTTTCTTTTACCTCTATGAATTAAAGGATAATCATAGATAACATTTAACTCCTCATTTTTAATTAAGCTTTCATAAATTAGTTTTTCTTGTTCAGACCGAACAAAGGTATTGTCTGATGTCTGAATATTTAGATTTTTTCTAAAATGAATATAATTTCCATTAACTCCACTAAAGTTTCTTCCATTGTTTTTAGGTTTGCTTTTTTTTCTAAAATGCCATTGGTAAAACTCTTTATTAGTGTCATCAACTCTACAGTTTGGTATTATTTGTTTTAAATAACCTTTGTTATGTTGTTTTCTTAAAAATCTATTGAAATCCCTTTGATTAAAAAAGTTAGAGGAGATAAGTTTGTCTTTAATGGCATAATCGTATAAATCATTAGATCTTATTTCAACTGGTGTATGGGGATCTTTCATTAATAAGTCTAATTTTTCAGCTATTCTTTTTAAGATTTTTAAATCTTCTGGCAATTTTTTCATGGTAATTTAAATTTCGGGTGACGTATAAATATACAAATAATGGATTTCACTTGTATTTAAGTTTAGTTGTTGTTTCATTGAGTATTAATACATAACAACATCGTTACTGTAACTATTGAATAAGAGGCATAATTTCATCTCTTAGACCAGATGATAAATCTTGAAACAAAAAAAGAGCCTCACTTGTCACAGAAATTCAAAGTTTTGATATTCTTACTGCTTGTTATATTGATGGCGAATTTACAATCGTATCACATTATGATTTGGAACAAGAACTTATTGATAAACTGGCATCGGTATAAAAAAGTAATAGTTTGTGAGTTCATACACTTCACAAACCATTATTTCGATTAATTCAATAGGGAGAGGAGATGTTATCCGTTACCCCCTTCTTTACCGTCCTCATACAATCCGTTTCCACCTCTGTGGTCATCCACAAACCCGTCTCGTTCTTGACCGTCTACGAGTCCATTTCCGTCTCTACCTATATCATCTGCATTTATGATTCCGTTTCCTTTGTCTCCTCCAATGAAAAAAGCTGATGCTACAAAAATGTTTACTACCACCAATCTTTTTAGTAAAATAGTTGTTTTCATAATTTATCATTTTGGTTGTATAGATAGTACCAAACAGCGTGCCATTTTTTACTCTCTTAATTTTCCCCTGCATTCCCATAATAAAATAAACTAAACTTATTTTTCATGAATCTTCCTCTTGTAAGTGGATACAAACACACACAATTTAGTTACTCTCCTTCCGCTTTTATAAGCCCAAGCATTTCATGTTGTCGAACATTTTTCTTTGAAAAATAACCGCCCAAGACTTGTCTTTCCATCCGCGAGTAACTGTGTTTCGCATGTGTTTGATACCACTTCTATACAACAGGTATCTCCACAGAAAATAAGTTTCATTTTAAATTTTAATCATTATGGCAACAGCTACAGTAAAACAAAACGGAAGTGCGAAAAAAGTAACAACAACGAAAAAAGATGTACAAGAAAAATTAGCTAAAGAAGCTATTGGAGAAAAATCAACGCCTATCGCCAAAGAAACCTCTAAACCACAAACAGTAGAAGAAATAGCAAAACCACTTGTTAATTTAGATGATAGAATGCTAAAGTTTGAACAGATGAAAGGTTTAGCACATCAAAGAGAGCGATTAAATAACACGCTTACAGAGTTAAATCGTTTTAAGTATAACCAAAGCGACTCATCTACGTTTTACATAAAAGATTCTAATGGTTTAGAATTTAGAACTACTAACAACAACTTAGTACATTTAGTTACCAATCATTTAAAAGGAACGCTTACTACACGTAAGGCTGAAATTGAAAAACAACTTATTGAGTTTGAATTATAGTTCGTTAAAACTTTGATTACCTGTAAACCTCGTTCTTGTCAGAACGGGGTTTTCTTTTGTTTTTTAATAGATGCTACTGTAAATTAATTATATTTGAGGTCAATTTTTATTAAATAGCAGATTATAAGAAAGTAACATACTTAATATACATATAAGCGTTTAAAACGTGTACTATTTTTTCTAGTTTAGAAATCGGCAAAATTTTAAAACAGCAAGAAATAAATAATAGTTATACGAATACATCTATTTGGGTGTGTTCCAATATTCTATTTTAGTTTTCTTGCGGGTGTTTGCCGATACCTTAAACTAGCTAATTTGGTGAGGTTCATGCCTTTTTTATGCTTCATTTTTTCATTTATTTATTAACTAATCTGCTTTTTTAGAACCTCAAGAAGCAACAAAATTTTTAAGATGAAAAAATATACCGTTTTATTGCTACTATTATGTTTCTTTTCTGTAGAAACAAACGGACAAAAAAGAAAGAGGTTTGAACTTGACAAAAAAGAAGTTCGAGAACTTGAAAAAAGAGTTGTTGAAAATGATGTTTCCGCCTATCTAAGTCTCGCTTTTCATTATAAAAACAAAGGATTTAATAATGGCGAAACACATATTTTCCAAGAGAATTTAAAGAAAGCTGAAAAATACTTGGAAAAAGCAATACATTACTCTAAATCATCTTATAGAGCAAGTTTCCAAAAACAAAGATATCCGAAAAAGAAAACAGTAGACAGAAGAACTCTTAAAAAAAGATACAGTCGGGCACTTCATGACTTAGGAGGTTTATATGCACAATTAAAAAAATATACGCTAGCCAAAAAGTATTTCGATGAAAGTTCAGAACTTAACTATACTGGTGCTCATTCAAGTTTAGGAAACATGTATGCTAGAGGAACAGGAGTTTCTATAAATTATGATAAAGCTATCTATTATTACAAAAGAGCATATGAAGGAGCAAAGGATAGAACTAAAATCAGAACTGCAACAAAAATTGGGCAAGTATATTTAAATAAACTGAAAGATAGTAAGACTGCTATAACATGGTTTGAAAAAGCATTAAATCTTGGAGGAAAAAACTCTAGGTTACTTCAGTATTTAGAGAAAGCCAAATCTCTAAATAATGAAGAAATTAATGCTATTAATACGAATCCAATTATTCAGTCCAAAATACAAGATTATCAAAGGATAAAAAGTAAGACTGAGAAGAGTCTAGAAACTTTGGAGAAAGCTCTTATTCCTCTACAAAAAATAAAAGATAATTATTTCAATCTTCTAAACGAAAGAAAGGAAATAATCACTAGGGTAAAAAAAGAGAATGCTTCTTTAAACAAAAGAAAGAGCGAATTTGAAACCCAAAAAGAATACGATAATCGTAAAAGTAAATACAAAGCTTTAGTAAAAAATAGCACGAATGAAATCGATGCTAAAATACAAGAGGTTCTCAAACCGTATCAATCTCAAGCTCGTAAAAATTATACTGCTGAGAAAGCATTAAAAAACGAATACTACTCTCATGTAAGAAAAATAAACGAGCAAAAAAAAGTATTGAGAAAAATCAATAAAGGAGCTCCTGAAACAATTCTTTATAAAAACAATTCGATAGTATCTATGAATTACATGGCAGAAGATGAGAAGTTTAAAATTGTTATGGATGTATCGTTCTTAGCCCCAAATAGTAGCAGGAAACTACAAAAGTTCTACTATATAAAAGTACCAAGAGATAACGCGCAGGGTTTTAAAAATAATACGAGAGATTTTAAATATTTCTATTATCTCGAAGATTTACAAGCTATAATTACGCAAGATAAGACTTATGTTATTGAACCAATTCATACTTGGTATACTCGAATTGCTTGTGATATAGACGAAGAAAAAGCAGTGCTACTTTTAAATGGACTTCCAAGTGATGAAAATTTAGAAAATCATATTCGATCTGTACTGAAGAAAAATAAAGATTTTGTAGCAATGAATAACAAAACGACTCCAGAATATGGAAAAGGATTTTCTGAAGAATATAAAAAGCTACGAGTTGAAGTTTCATTTTCAGAAAAAGGAAAACTTGTAGGTTGCGATGTTACTTATCCTTTTCAGCACTCCCAATATGGATTGTTATATAATACCTATACTAATAAAGCAGCTCTTAAAGAATTAGGGAATTTGATAGCTTCAATTATTAGAAATAGTGATATCAAAGTAATTCCTAAAAAGAGAAAATGCGAGCCAGTAAGAAGTGGAGTGTTGTTCTATCATAAACAAGGAAAAAAATAACTTATTTACATCTACTATGATTCCAATATTAAACACTTGGTATTTGCCCTTAGAGTTTCATGAAAATTAAAAATAAAGCACAAAGCTTATCCTTTAATGGTTTATAAGAGCAAGGATTTACCTCTTCGAGTTCCTCCTTGCACTTACAACCAACAGGATTTTATGCAGTGCCTAATTTTTAATTTTTTTATCATGGAACTCTTAACAGATACATTACGCAAACGCTTTCAAGAGATAGGAAGACAAGATGAAACAACAAATCCTATTATTGTTACTAAATTCTTTAATCCTACAGGGGCAGGAACTTGGTATATAACTGAATTTTATCCAGAAGACCAGTGTGTTTACGGATACGTTACAGGGCTTGGATATGACGAATGGGGTTACATTTCACTTTTAGAAATAAAAGCCTATAAATCTCCTTTAGGTATAGGAATTGAACGAGATATTTCTTTTGAAGAACAACGATTCTTAGAAGTCAAAGAAATTCACGGAGAATAATTTTACTTTTCTTAGTTTTTATAAAGCTCCTTCTGGAGCTTTTTTTATATTTAAAAGAAAAATTACCGCATAATAGATATAGATGCTATGAAATAATTAGAACTCAAAATCTATATTTTATGTATGTAATCGAAGAATCAGATGAAAAAGAACTTCTTTTTGTACAAGAATTCCCATATTTCTATCAATTTATAACCAAAGAGATACGAATGTTGGAATTTGCGGCAGATTTATCCTTGTCTTATAAAGACGAGAAAAGCTGTAAGGACTTAAATCGTGAAGCAGAAGAATTATCCAATGCTTTACACGTTCTAACAAATCGGTATACAATGGATTTATTTGAATGATTTACTCTGTAAATATGTTTTTATAACTGTTGTGTAAATTGAAAAGCCTTTTCTTATGAAATGGCTTTTTATACTTCTTTTTATTTCCTGCAATCTTACTGGATATCATGTTTATTATAAGAATTTTATTTCAAAAAGGTATTTTTTAAGATATTTCATATTCTTAATATGAGATTTAATAGATAATTTACCTAGTTGAGGTAAGAGTTCTATATATGTTTCTTCTCTATTTTGAATAAAGCTTAGATTAAAGATAAATTGAATAATAGTTTCTTATCACTCGTAATAGAGCTCGAAAAATTCCAAGATTTTTATTAATGCTATTTTATGATAATTTGAGTAGTATTTTTTTAGAATTTGTAATTAAGATAATTTTTTCGCGCAGGCTATAGCTATTGTTATTTTTAAATTGAAGCTATAGGCAAGTAAGCGTTATACTGGATATCAAAGGGTAAACCCATCTAAATCCAGTCTATCACGCAACTTGTGGGAGAGTGCCTCTCCTCAACCTACGCTTTTATCTAAGTTTATAAATAATATTTCCTTTCCGACTTTTAGTTATTTTTAGAGTACCGTTTTTACAAAGAGATTCTAATGTAGTTTTAATACTGTAGGTATCAAACTTAGCTAAATTTTCAAATCCAATTTGTTTTCCACCCCACTTTTGTATTCGTAATGGTGAAAAATACCATTTACTATATGTTTTTAAAAATCGTATTATTTCATCTTCTAGTTTATTAATTATTTCTCCACCAGGCTTAATTGCTTCATCAAGATAGGTAATAGAAGAAAAGGAATCTTTATCTTCGATTATCTTATAGTTAGTATTAGTAGAAAGTAACTTTTCTACTTTATCTAAAATACCTTCAGCTACATTTAACCATCCTTCATCTTCATTATTCCGTGTTGTTATTGGCTTTCCATCTTTTGGAAGAACTTGTAGATGTTTAAATTCTGACGTTTTCCATAAACACGGCTTTAAAATAATTGGTATAACTATACTTTCCCCCTTATTATGCTGGTCTAAAGCAAGAATTGTTTCAGAATCTTAACAATAGTCAGATGTTAAAAAATTATGACTGACTAATAGAAGAATAATTTTAGCGTTTTGTAAATTGAGATTTATTTCTTGTTCCCAATTACTACCTGGTGCAATCCTTCTGTCATGCCACTCACTTATAAAACCTTGTCTTTTTAATACAGATAGATGTGCTTCGAGTGTGTTTCTAAATTCTTCATCTTTATGAGAATAACTATAAAATATTGGAATAGACATGTTCAATTTTTAAAAAGTTTAACGATTTAGTATATATACTTTTTTCAATATTAGTTATGGTTTTTAAAAGTTTCATTTTTAATTAATTTTCTAGCATCGATAGCGAATAAAATTTCATCATATTCTAAATAATTTAAAAATTCATTCTTTAGTCTAGTTGTAGTATTTCCATTTTCCCTTAGAGCCTTTGTTTGATATTTATCAGCTTTTTGCCCATAAAACCCATCAAAATTATTTTCATCTTTCTTAAATAAGATATAATCATTATCCCTTTCCTTAGATACTTTTTCCTTTTCAATAAAAAACAAAGGAACATGAAAAGCCTCATGAATAGCTATTATTGATCCAGCAAAAGGTGTGAGAAGTTCCTCCTTATTCCACAGTAGTATTCTGATGTTTTCTAATTTAACATTTTTTGTAGATGACCAAGTGAAATCAAAAGGATTATCGAATTTAGTTTGTGATTCTTTTAGTCCTTTTTTTTGAGCATTTTGGATAGCTCGTAGTATTATTTTTTCTAAGTTTGGAGAAACTTTTAAATCCCATTTATTATCATTTACGGTATTATTTTTTAGATAAGCTTTGAACTGTGGAGCAAGATATCGGAAAGTAGACGGATTAAGCCATCCTGCGGGGCCGATTGCATCTAAAGCGTAAATAGCATTACATCCTTTTAACAGAGTCCTTGTTATTTTATCAATTAGATTACTATCGTCCATATAATCAATAATTGATTTTTTTTCGAGTATCAGTATGTCAATTATGTCTTTTAAATAGGGTTTTTCTTTTTGTATTTTTGTTAAAAAAATATTATATAAATATTTACTTTCGTTTTCTTGATTTTGATTATAAATATTTACTAAACTTTTAACCATGTTTTCGATTTTCGTTTCATTCTGAACAGAAAACTCTTGATCTCCAATATTACCTTCGAGGGTTAATATATTAACTCCTTTTAAGTCTGATAGTATTTTTGGGTTTTTATATTTAATAACTTGAGTATTTTTTCGACCTAGCGCTCCAGAGAATAAACCAAATTCAAAAAGTATATTGTCTCTTACAGCTTTATTAGTTTTTTCTCTAGAAATTATTATGTCGTCTTCTGAAAAAATCATTATGGCACAGTCAACATTTTTAACTATTTTGAATATTGACTCTACATAAGTTTCTCCTGATATAAACATATCATCCCTCCACCAAGGAATTAACTCGATTTTTAGATTATTACTGTTTCTAAACAAAGAAATTATATTATAAACTGTTTTAGCAATAGGTATACTTTCACTTGAAGATCCAATAAAAATTTTCATATCTTATAATTTAAAATGGTTAGTTTAGGCGCTAAGAAAAATTCTTTTTCCCAGCCTTGAGGTTTCCTTTTTTGGGGCAGTTGTATTACTGTTTTTTCGATTTCTAGTTTGTTTTTGATTAGTTTATCACATAGGTTTACGAAATCTGAGCTAAATCCATCGGAAGAATCTAAGAAAAAGGTTATAACGCCTCCTTCTTTAAGAAGTCTAAGTTTGATAACTTTCTCGAGAAACGGTATAAAGTCTCTACATAAATCTTCTTTTTTTAGAGGAAATGCATCATACAAAATACCGTCAAATTGAAAATTGAATTTACCTAGTAAATAATTCCAATCTCCTTTATGAATATATATATTGTCTTTATTTTGATGTCCTGATAACCAATTTTCAGCGTTTTTTAAAATCTCGTTATTTAATTCAATAATATGATGTTCTCTTATGTTGTTGTTTTCTCTAAAGTTTTCAATGAATTGATCTACAATTCCTAATCCATATCCGATGTTTAATATATTACCACCTTTTACTGTAACAATTTCAGCTAACTTTTTCATGTAGGGGGTTTCAAAATCAGCCATTACTTCAAGATTATCAATATATAAAACCCTTTCTCCATCACTGTTTATCTTAATTGTTGGTTTTTTATACTGCCAGCTTTTGGTATAATCTTCTTGATATAGATTAATTCTAGAAGATATTCTTTTATTAATTTCATTTGTATTATTAGATAAATATATTTTCCCCATTTTTTAATTTTCTACTAGAATTTCAATCATTGAATCTACTCCGTTTCGAAGAGCTAATTGTTTAATTGTATAAATGAACCGTTCTACTTCACGATTTATTATAGTGTCATAATCAGGACTCATTGTATTGAAATCATTTGGTAATAAATGTGAAATAGCATAGTTGATTCCTGATAGAGTAGTTGGAAAGTCTACGAAAATTAGCTCATTATTGATGATTTCTGTATCAAAATGAATAAATCTAGGGCGACCAGCATAATTAAAAGAAACTTTTTGAGTGTCGAAATTACGTTTCAGTTGCTCAAATTGAAGATTAACATCTGCGCTTAGTCTACTAGGGATTATTACTCTTATTTTACAATTTTCATATCTAGTATTTTTAATTTTGAAACCATTATTTTCAATTAGGTATTTACATGTAGGAAATAATAGGTTTTCAAAATATCCAGAGGCTAGGGTAGAAGAAGGAAAAAAATTAATTTCTGAAGTTTTTTGATTTTTAAAGAAATCTTTAACCCTGTTTATAGCTTTAATAAAACTATCTTGATTATGTTTTTCAAATTCTACTAATGAGATTCCTGTCATGTCAGATAAGACAGATATATCTTTATCTATAACAAAAGCACTTTTTGATAAACCTAATCGACCTATAAATAAACCTAATTCGAATAAAATATTATCCCTTGGTTGTAGTACTACCTTATCACGATGTATTACTTTATCATCAGTGGTGCCTAAAAGTATACCAAAATCAAATTGTAGAGAAGCTTTTAAAAGTGAATTTAAAAAGTTGCTATTTATTTTAAAAACTGAGGTTTCCCAAACATTATCATTCCATATTGTAACATCAAACTCTTGATTCAGAATTTCTTTAGCTTTATTTGCAAGTTCTAACTCTTCTGAAGAAGAACCTATAAAAATTCTTTTTTTTCTCATAAGATAGCCTTTTTTAAATCTAAAAGGATAAGGTCAATTTCGGTAATCAAGGTTTGTAAGCTCTGAAACTTTTTGTTATCATCACGGAAAATGAATTCATTACCGTCAACAGATTTTAAGTCATGTGCAAGTTGAGGATTGTTAGTTAAACGTTTTAATTGATTGTAAATAACAGGAACCAATTCATAAAAACTTTTATCGAAATACTTGTTCGTATTTATATCGAAACAAATAGCATTTATATCAAAACTAGAAAGGTTAATTTCCAAATCTGAATCAACTTTTACATTTTTTAAAAATCGAATCATTTTTTTTAATCGACCATTGGTCTCTCTACTTTTAGTGTTGATTCTTTGTATGCTTAAAAAAGGATAATCTACCTTACCTTTTATATTTAGTTTTTTGTCGTAAACTTGTATGCCACGAAAGTCTGGCTCTTTATTTTTCAATATAGCTGTTACATTGTCATACCAGTTTGCTATAACAATATCAACATCTCTATTAAGGTTTTTATTGGTAATTTTAATTGCTTTAGGGTGTGAAATATCACATATATCATATATTGGAAGTAATGTATTTTCAGAACCTATTCGATTCTTTTTTAAATCGTCAATTCCATTTGAATATCCTCCTCCATCAAGCTCATTTTGAAGCTTTTTTATTTGATATGAATTTAATGAGATTTTTAAGTTTGCATTAGTTAGTATGTTATTAATAGAACCCCTATCAAAAGTATAAAAAGTATCAGCTATAACTAATAGATCAATATCACTAGTTCCTTTAATATGAGTATTAGTCATAACAGATCCTTGATATTTATAAACAACATTAGTTAAGTTATTTTTTAAATGATTTTGAACTCTTTCACCAGCTAACTTACTTTTTTGGGTGTATTCTGGTTCTACTCCCTTCATAGCATAACGTATATACTTTAGTACATCACTGTAGCTGATAGCAGATAATCCAGCTATAAATTCTTTTTTGAGAGATATATTTTCAGGGTTGGTTCTTGTTTGTATGTTTTTTATTAATTTTTTATAATCTTTCATTATATATTTTCTTTTTTCTCTAAATATTATTTGGGATATACTTTTATTTTTTTTGAAATAGGGAGATGTCGCTTATTAAATGCCTGATCAATATATTTTTCAGGTTCTTTACAAAAATCATCCCAGTTAACTAAAACACAATATCTATCATCTTCAGACCAAGCACATTTGTTGTGAGGGATATAGTAGTTGTATGAAAATTCCTTTACTACAGTCTCATCATTGATATAAACATAATTATGAGAATTACCACATATAGAACATCCACCAAAGCCTTTATAAACTTTATTATTCATTGAAGGTAGCATAATACCTAGAATATCATTTCTGGTATTACCATGACCATTGTATAGAGATGCTTGTAATTCCCTTTTTATAAATCGTTGATCATCCCAACCTTCGTTCTCAGAACTTTTAGCACCTATAAGGTGAATGGTGACAGTAGAATCTGATAAGTAATCTTTACGAATTTTTTGCATGATATAATCTTCATCCTCAGAATCTATTGCTTCATTTAGTGAATTGTCAATCATGTCTATATCTAAGTTTTTTTGAATGATTTTTTTGTAATACTTGTCTTCTGTTTTAAAAGATATAAAACATTTATGCCTCATATCTGTTATTGTTTAGATGTTATTTTGTTCAGTACTTTCCAGTAAAATTTACCTAGAGGTGTTAGTTGGCATCCTGTACCATTTTCAGCAGCTCTATAAAGATATTTGTATCCAATAGGAACTAATAATCCTTCTGCTAGATAAGCTCTAAAGTGTTCCATTTTTAACTCGTTTTTATCATTTCTAGGTTCTAAGTCTTCATCATAGGATGAATCTAGTTTATATTTAAACTCAGCAGTAGGAAAGTAGTCTGTTATCTTCTTTAAAATGTCAATTGATATTTTGGGTTGGCAATACTTAATTGCTGTCATTTCTGATATATGGGCCTTAAAAACTGGTCGCTGCTGCCAAGGACCTAGTATTTTTTCAACGTAATCGTAAATACTTGCAGCTGTTATATGACCAAGAATATTAGAAGCTCCTCCTTTTAGTGCTTCAAGTAAAATACTTGTAAATAATCCTTGTTTTTTAGATTTTTTTTCTACAGCTAGTTCATTTCCTAAACTGGCAGTTAGAATAGTAATTCCTTTTCTTAGAATGGCTTTTTCCGAATCAATTATTGGAATAGAACCAAAATGTCCACTATGACAACAATCTAATATGATTATTACTTCTTTTATATGTTCAGCTTGATTAGCAATGGTAATGATATCAGAAACACTTACTCCTTCAGAGTTTTCTACTGCGTCTTGTGTTACCAAACGACCTCCTAGATTATTTTGATGACCATGACCGGAAAAATATAGTAATACCATATCAGCTTCTCTAGAGAAAAGTTCTTGGACAGCTCCCATGAATTTAGCTTTAGTGACTTTATCTTTATCGGATGTAAGTGTCATACAATTAAAGTTTTCTTTTTTATCATAATGTTTCTTTAAAACATTTTCCATTTCTTTAACATCATTAATGCACCCATATAAAGGTGACCAATCATAATCGTTTATACCTACGAGTAATGCTCTCCTCATTTTTTTTAAGTTTTTAATTGTTGTTTAAATTTTATAGTTTTTAGAATTACTCTTAATTTTTCCTTTTGAGATTTATATGAGTCTAAAGAAAAAGAACCTTTAGATTCTCCAATAGCTAGCTCTAAATATGATTCTTCTTTATTTAAATCTTCTTGAATAAATGCGATCTCAGCTAGAGTGAAGTATACCCATTCTTTATCGTCACGTTCATGAAAATCTTTTGATTCTAATAGTAAAAGACAAAGACGATTAACATGATCTATAATTTCTATAGCTCTACCATAATTAGCACAAATATTCAGTTTTAAACTGCTTATAGATGCTTTCAATAGTAGTAGATAAATAAGGTTAATTCCGTTGTAGTAATCTAGTTTTACATAAAACCCTTTGCTGTAACTCCATAGTGCTTTTTCTAAATAAATATTTTCCTTATTAATAGTGTATAACCTTTTATATATGGCTCCTGCAAGTCCTAAAGTCTCGGGATCAGTTGTAATATTAATATTTAAATTTTCTAGTAACTTTTCTGCATTTAGTAACGATGAAATTTCATCTGGTTTTTTTGATTTGTATGTATTAAGAATTAACCTTTGATTTATAAAATCGTTATTTGGGTAACGTTCTCTAGCTTTTTTTAAGAAATGAATTGCGGTAATGTACTCCTGATTGTTTTTGGCAGTTTCTGCAATTTCAATAAAATCAGCAACTGAAGTTGCCTCCTCCTTGATGTCACTTTTTAACTCTTCAATTTCTTCTTTAGTAAATGTAGGTGTTTCAAGATTTGGCAAATAGGTATATACAGGACTGTCAGTTTTAGGATTGTTTAATAATACATTCACTTTACTAGCTAAATAAGTTTTAAATCGTTCAGCTTCGTCTACACCAATATCTGGTCCTAGATGCTCATACGTGTCAATATTATTATGATTGACGTCAAAAGGAAATTCAGTACCTTTTTCAGCAATAATAATTGTTGTGTTCTTTTTTAATGCATGCCGTATTCCTAATTCATAGAATGCATTAGGGTTTAAAGTAGAAATATCAGCAACAACAAAATCAGCTTTCAAGATATTCTCGTACATGACCACATCAATATTTCCAGAATTTGGAATTTCATCTGCTCTAAAGCATAAGAAATCTAAACTTTTAAATACTGGTTTTATAATGTTCTTATAAGTTTTATCTAGATTGAATGTGCGACCTGTTTTATAATTGGTCTTCTCTCCAAATCCCATGATAACAAAGCATGTTCTTTGAGCCATTTTAATAGTTTAAGTATTCTTCAAGATCTATTTTTTTCAAAAGAATCCTTTCTGAAGGTTCTTCAGAAGGTATAGAAGAGCTATTAGAAGGGGTTATCCCTTTAGTAGAGGAAAAGATTTCTTTTTCTAACTTCATTACTTCCATAAATATCGTAACATTATCACTCCAATCTTTTATAAAAGCACTACCTTTTTCCTTTATAATTGATATTTTGGCATCAGCATTAATATTTGCTGTATTAGATTTAAGCCCTGAGATTTCACCTCCAATAATTAACTCTGATGATTTTGAATTTGATTGTGCAATTAGAGCTTTTTGAGCGATAGTTACAGAAGTGACTAAAAAAGTGTCATCCCATAAAAGATTACTTTTTGATTGAATTTGGTTTTCTAAAGCAATGATGTCATCTATACCAGTCTTGTCACAGCCTACAGCTAGAAAGTAAATAGCCCCTTCTGAAGAAAATTTGATGCTTAATGAAGCGTTACCTTGTGGTAATTTATCATTTGTTAAATCAGCATTGATATTTCCATTAAAACCAACATTGACTGCATTTTTGGTTGAAAATTGATATGGGTCTGGAGATTCTGATAACTGAGATTCTTTATAGGTGACTCCTAAATTTTTAAGAGAAGTTACTTTTGAAAAAGTTCCCCAAGGTACTGTCTTTCTAAATAGTCCTTTTTTTCCAAATGGGAAGCGAATAATATCACCAACTTTAACTTCGTCTCCAGGGAAATAAACAGCAATTTTCCCTAGTTCTCGAGCTATTTCTTTTGAGTATTGAATTTGTAAAGGCATAATAAATCGTTTTTGTTTCAATACAAATTTGAAATAAAACGATTTTTAATAAAACCCCTAAACTATTGATTTATGTTATCATCATTTTTGATGATAAAAAATTTATGCATAATTATTTTGAAGAGCAAATTTAACGAGTCCTTTAGAATTAGGAACTCCTGTTTTATCGATAAGATTTCTACGATGAGTTTCTACAGTTGGAGGAGCTATAAATAGAATTTTAGAGATTTGAGGAGTTGTTTTACCATCAGCAATAAGTTTTAAGACTTCTTTTTCTCTTCTAGTTAATCGAATTAGTTGTTCTTGTTTTTCTTTTTGCTTTAAATCCGTGATTAAAGTTTTAGTTACTTCATCACCAAAATATTCTTCTCCATCATTTATAATATTAATTGCTTTAACTAATTCTTCTTTTCCTTTGTTTTTTAAGATGTATCCGTCTGCACCAGCTGATATAATATTTTTTATAAGTTCAGCTTTATTGTACATAGTTAAAATAATAATTTTAATATCTGGGTATAGTTCTTTTATTTTTAGAGTAGTTTGTACACCGTCTAACTTAGGCATTTCAATATCCAAAATGGCAATGTTAATTGTAACCTTTTCTAAAATATCTAATACTTGTTTTCCGTCTTTAGCTTCTGCAACAACATTTATATGTTTTTCATTTTTTATAAGTGAACTAAGTCCATCAATTACAATTTGATGATCATCAGCAATAAGGATATTAATGTTATTATTTTTACTCATTTGTTAGTGGTATATAAATTGTAAATGTTGTTCCATTCCCTTTTCCTGAATCAATTTCTAATTGCCCATTAAATTTAATAATTCTAGATTTTATGTTTTTTAATCCTATTCCCTCTACTTTAAAATTTGGATCAAAGCCTATTCCATTATCTTCAAATATAACACTTAATCTTTTTTTATTTTTTATTAGTTGCAAACTGATTTCACTAGCTTGAGAATGTTTTAGAACATTACTAAATAATTCTTGAATAATTCTATAGAGGTTAATTTCTAAATTATTTTCTAACCTATTATCTATACCGTAATCAATAAATTCAATATCAATATTATCAGATTCATTAAGTGAATTGGTTAACTCCTTTAATGCAGGTATAAGTCCAAACTTAGCTAAAACACCTGACGACATATTATGAGCGATTTTACGTACTTCTTCACAAGCTTCATCTAAGAGGTTATTAGCTGTTTTGTATTGTCGTATATTATTTTTTACTAATGCTTCAACATTTTCTTCCACCGATTTAAAATGGAGTTTAACCATTGACAGCATACTTCCTAGTCGATCATGTAGGTCTTGTGCAATTCGTTTTCTTTCTTGTTCTTGTGCTAAGAGCATATCATTAATAGATTTAAGCTCTTGTTTTTTTAACAAATCTTCTATTGTTTGTATTTGTATTTTTTTATCCTTTTCAGCAAGTACTATTTTTTGTTTTTGTTTATAGTTTTTGGATACTAAAAAAAAGACTATTAATAAAAAGATAATTCCAATAACTGAACTGTAAAGCAAAATAGTCTTACGTTTGTTTTCTTCTGAAATTTTTTCAATAGTGGTTTTATTAATAATATCATTTTTTTCAAGAATTATATTTTTATTTTTTTCCTCTTCATAGTTTATTTTTATTTGAATGGCATTTTTGTATGCTTTTTCTAAATCATTTTGTAATTGTATATATTGTTCATTATATCTTGTAGCTAACTTAAAGTTTTGTTGTTGTGAATATAATGAGGCTATATTTTTTAAGATTTCGAGTTTTAAGATATTTAGGCTATTGTCTTCAGAAGATTTTAAAGCTAATTTATAATAGTGTAGAGACTTATTAAGCCCCTTCTTTTTTCTATAAACATTTGCTAGATTATTTAGAGTCTCAGTATTATTGACATTTTGTATGTTTAAACTCTGCTTATAGTAGTTAAGTGCAGTATTGTAATCTCGTTTTTTTTCATGAACAATTCCAATATTATTTAATATTAGATGTTTTTCATTTTTTAAACCTATTTTTTCTTTTAGGGAAAGGCTTTTTTGATAATATTTTAAAGCTTTTTCAAATTTATCAATGTTTGTATATGATACTCCTAGGTTATTATAGACTTTTGAGAGGTTAAATTTATTATTTAATGATTTAAATAAAGATTCACTTTTTTTAAGGTTTTTAATTGCTAATTCAAAATTATTAACAGCATTATGGAAAACACCTATGTTAAGAAAACAAAAAGCCATTCCTTTTTTATCGTTTAATCGTTCTCTAATATTTAAACTTTTTGTGTAGTATAGCATTGCATTTTCAGTGTCGCCTAAATCTTTATATATGCTACCAAGGTTATTAGAGAGTTTAGCAACTAGTTTTTCTTTATTGATAGTTTCGAAATTTTTAAGGCTTGATATATAATAATCTTTTGAAATATTAAGATTTCCTGTTTTTTTATATAATAATCCTAGTTGGTTTTGAGCTCTAGCTATTCCATAAGTATTATCTCTGGTTTTTTCTATATCTAATATGTTATTATATAGATTGATAGATTCTTTATAAGCTCCCTTATTTAGTAATAAAACACCTGTTCTGTTTAAACTTGTTACAAAACCATCATGATAAGAAATAGTACTACTCAATTTCTTTGCTTCTTCAGCATGTTTTAGACCTTTTTCTATGTTTATAGTCCTATATTCCCATGCAAGTTCATTAAGATAGTCGATTTTTTCTTTATTTGAAGAACTAGATTCTAAGTTGATTAATAAACTATCAATAACCTTATTTTGTGTGAAAGAATAATTAGTAAATAACACAAATACAATATATAAAGCCATGTGTTTTATTTTTGAGTAAAGAGAGAGATAGGAGTGTTTCATAAAAAAAGACTTTACGTAAACGAATATAAGTAAAGTCTTTATTATAGTAATTTGTAAAAGAAATGATTTAATTTTTTTCTTTAGGAATATCACCTCCTGGTTTTACAACTTCATCTGCGTCTTGTTGTATTTCTGTAGACTCAGTCTTTGTTTTCTCCTTTTTTTCTTGATTTTCTTCTGTACAAAAAAATGTTTCTTGGTAATAATTCTTCATTGTTAATGTATTAAAATTCTTAGTTGTCAAAGAACAATATTTCAATCTATGATTCCTTCATCATATTTTATGTTTTATATATCCTCAAAAGTGATGATGCATAAAATACTGTTTTATGATGTTTTGGTAGAAGAGTGATGGTTATAGTTTAGCAGAAAATATTTTTCATAAATGGTTATTCAAGAAATAGATTTATTTCAGTGTTTAAATTTTATGTTTCTGACTTTTAGTGTTTTTGTGTACTGAGTTGGTTAATGGTTTTTAGTTGTATGAAAATAATAGAAGGAAATAGAATAGGTAAAAAATCCAAAATTAAATTAGGATGTTCGGCTATTTTAGTAGATGAAAATTCAGAGAGAATTCTACTAGTAAAAAGAGCTGATAATAGAGAGTGGTGTTTGCCAGGAGGAGGAATGGATCCAGGAGAAAACATAAAAGAATGTTGTATAAGAGAGGTATATGAAGAAACTGGTTTAAAAGTAAAAATAATAAAATTAATAGGAATTTACTCTTGTCCTAATGTAATTGTCGAATATTTAGATGAAAATACATTTCAGATTGTAGCATTTAATTTTTTAGTCATTTTAGATAATATAGATATAACTAACAATACTAAAATAGATAATAAAGAAATATTAGAGAAATGTTTTTTCTCTTATTCTGAAATTAAAAAACTCAATATAATTTCAATACATAAACAGCGAATAGAAGATTTTATAAAAAGAAGCAAAAGAATTTTTATACGTTAAAAATAATTAATTATGTCAAAAAAAGCAATAATTACAGACGAAATTCCATGGAAAAAAGATGATCAATCTGTTACTCTAGAAGGGGAACGAGTTGATAGTTTAATAGATGGGATCTCTATAAAATATATAAAATCAATAGAAGATAAAAGAGGTGATTTGGTTGAAATGTATAATCCTAGTTGGAAGTTACATGATGAACCAATGATATATGCATATCAAGTCACTATAAATCCAAACTCAGTAAGAGGTTGGGAGCTTCATAAAAATCAAGACGATAGAATTTTTATTAGTAAAGGAAAAATGAGATGGGTAGCTTATGATGTAAGACCTAATTCACCAACATATAAACAAATAAATGAATTTGTATTCAGTGAGTTAAATAGAGCTTTGATGGTTATACCAAAGGGAGTACTTCATTTAGTTAAAAATATTGGAAAAGAAGATGCCGTATTTATAAATTTTCCAACTAGTGTATATAAGTATGATAATCCTGATAAAATTAGACCAGTTGACAGCAGTATTATTCCATTTAATGTAAATGATGGAAATGGTTGGTAAATATTAAAAATATAAAATAATGAAAAAAATAACTTTTATAGGATTAGGAAATATAGGATACCACATAGCAGGTAATCTTTCAAAAAAAGGCTATAATTTAACAGTGTATAACAGGACAGAAACCAAAACTAAAGAATGGTTAAAGGAATATAGAGGGCTTACCCAAAGAGAATTAAAGACATCTGTACAAGACGCTGATATTTTAATCCTATGTGTAGGAGATGATTCAGATATTAAAGAAATAATGTTAGGAGAAAAAGGAGCTCTAAATATATTAAAAAAAGGCTCTATAATAATAGATCATACAACATCATCTGCAAAATTAGCAAGACAAATAGCGTATGATGCCTATCAAAAAGAAATAGGCTTTATAGATGGACCAGTTTCTGGAGGTGTTATAGGAGCAAGAAATGCTAGTCTTTCTATTATGTGTGGTGGTAGGCAGAAAGATTTTGAAATAGTTAAACCGATTATGCAAACTTATGGAAGTGTGATTAATTTGATGGGAGAAGCTGGAAGTGGTCAATTAACAAAAATGGCTAATCAAATTTTAATTTCTGGTACATTACAAGGAGTAGCAGAAGCAATAAAGTTTAGTAAAAATGCAGGTTTAGACTTAGATAAAATGCTATCAGTAGTAACTAAAGGTGCAGCCCAATCTTGGCAATTGGAAAATAGAGCAAGTTGGATGTTGAATTCTAAATACAAAACAGGAGGCTTTTCAGTAGATTTAATACAAAAAGATTTGTCTTTAGTGATAGAAGAAGCAAAAATAAATCATACTAACATACCTATTACAGCTATTATTGAAGAGTACTTTAAAAAATTACAGAATCAGGAAAAAGGAAAGTGGGATTTTAGTAGTTTATATGAATTATTATAAAATAAAGTGAGTGAATTACTCAACAAAGTAAGATTAAAACTTTTTGAATTTTCAATTCAAAAACTAAAGGTAGGTTCAGATAAATGGTTAAAAGTACAAGAGAAACTTAATAAAGGAGCTCCAATAGGTCATGATTTTGAAAAGCGTAATTTGTTTTATTCTAAAACACTTGAAGGTGGAGCTCCTAATATTAAAGTACATCCTCATGTTGTATTTTATTTTCCAGAGAACATAAAGATTAAAGGAAATGTACTACTAGGAAGAAATGTTTTTATTACTGCTAGATCAGAAATTAAAATAGGGGAAAATTCAATGATAGGACCATTTACTGTTATAAATAGCGGAAATCATAATTTTATTGATGTAAATAACACTATAAATTCTCAAGGGCATAATCCTTTACCTATACTTATAGAAGATGATGTTTGGATTGGGGCTAACTGCAGCATTCTTTCAGGTGTAAAAATTGGTAAAGGAGCAATTATTGGAGCAGGTAGTGTTGTAACAAAAAATATTGATGATTATAGTATAGCTGTTGGTGTTCCAGCTAAAGAAATTAGAAATAGAAAAGAGGGAAATGAATAGTGTTTTTATAAGTTACTCTAGGGAAGATTCAGATATATCTATTATAATAGAAGAAAGGTTTAAAGAAAGTGGTTTTATAGTATATAGAGATAAAAAATTACTAAATACTGGAGATGAATGGAAAAAGGAAATTTTTTCGTTCATCCAAGTATCTGATTTTTTTTTGTTATTATGGTCAGAAAGTTCTGCAGCTTCCACAATTGTTTTTAAAGAATTACTCTTTGCAATAGAGCAAAACAAAAGGATACTTCCTTGTATTTTAGATGAAACTCCCATAACACCTATTCTTATGGATATTCATTTCTTTAAAGTTTCGACGACTATTTCTGATGAATTTGAATCTTTGATAGAAAGTTTTAATATAGAAAACTCAAGTAAAGAGGTTGAATTTCCTAAATTCAATCAACAAATTATTTCTACCTATAAATCAATTATTAAAAACGAGTTTCGATACTTTAATGTTTTATTTGAAAATCAAAAAAAGGAAGTAGAAAAAGCTTATGTACAATTAAATCTTACAACCGGATTTAATAATAGTAAAGCTAATAGAGGTATATTGTCAAGTGATTTGTTGGAGTTGGCTAAAAATCAAGGAGCTATGTGTGTTGTTGCAGGTCATCCAGGTTCGGGAAAAACATCTTTACAAAATTACTTAATGTATTTATGGGCAAATTCAAACTCTAATCACATGGTATTATTATGTAGTTTAAAAGATTATGATAGTACTTTGTACGGTGACTTATCAGTTTTTTTGTTAAGTAAAACATACTTTTTAAAGAAACAAAGTATTACTTTTTTAGAAGGTCTTCAGCTATTTGATAATCACAAGTGTATAATTCTCTTAGATGGTTTAGATGAAGTTCCAAATGGCAGTTATAATGAGTTTGTTAAACAATTAAATAACTTCATAAATAAGTTTAGGTCAATCAGTATAATACTTACAACTAGAATAGATGGTTTTAGAGGGAAAAAAGAAAAAGATTTTGTTAAATGGAAAATATATTCTATTTCTAATTTAGATGATTTTCAGATTGAAAGTTTTGTTAAAAATTGGTTTCAAAATAAAGAAGAATACAAAGTAATGTCTTTATTGCAAAAGTTAAAAGAACCAAGAATTAGAGACTTAGCAAGTAGAACATTTTTATTAGCATTGATTTGTTTAGTTTTTGAGGAAAATTCCAAATTAGGAAACAATAGAAGTGAATTATATGAGCAAGCAACAGATTATTTGGAAGGTAGTAGATTTATGAATTCTCATTATACTATCAAACAGGCTAGAAGAAGTATTTTGAAAGATATTGCTTTAACTTATTTGCAATTGAATAGTCAAGAAATAAATTCAGAAGTTTTAATGGCTATTGTTAATAGTTCATCAAGTAACGAACTAGGTATATCTCCAAGATATTTTTTAGATTCACTTGTTGAAGATACTGGAATAATGCAAAAAAAAGGAGATACTTATATTTTTACTCACAAATCTTTTCAAGAATATTACTCAGCTTTAGCTTTAAAAGATCTTGTTAAAGGAAAGGAATTGTTATTAGATTATTGCCAAGTTTCGGAATGGGAAGAACCCATAAGGTTATACGCTAGCTCAATGTCAAGTAGTATTGAGCAAGAGCAATTTGTAGCTTCGTTGTGGACTAGAAATCCAGCATTGGCATTAAGGACATATAAAGAATGCAGTGAGATATCATCGAACTTCATAGGTGATTTGATAAAAAACACACCACAAAGTAATAGGTTAAGAATGCTGAATCAAATACAAATATCTTTGAGGACTATTGATAAAAAAGAGGCTAAAAGAATTGTGATTGAAACTCTAAACCCATTATTTTCATTGGAAACAGATTCATCTGTTTTGTATTTAGGTATAGAACTATTGAATGAATTTGACCCAGAAGATGAAGGGCAAATAATGTATTATACGTTTTATAAAGAAGCTGAAAAAAATTTGAATAGATTACTCTCTGATCCAAAATATCGATTTAGCTTCGTTTCTATAAATGAAGGAAGTTTTTTAATGGGAAGTGATATCAGCAAAGATAAAATAGAGAGACCAAGGCATACAGTCATTTTAGATGCATTTGAAATTTGTAAATTTCAGTTAACAAATTTAGCCTATGAGCTTATTTATGGTATTGAGTATAGTAAAAGAATTCCTTGGGTTTCCGATGGAAACAACCAACCTGTTATAAATATTAATTGGTATGATGCATATATTTTTGGATTAAAAATTAACTGTAGACTCCCTACAGAAGCTGAATGGGAATACGCCACCAGGGCAGGGAATACAGGTAATTGGTGTTTTGGAGATAATAAAATGTCTCTTAAAGAGTATGCTAATTATGAAGATTTAGGGTTAAATAAAACTTGGGATGTTGGTTCTGGTATGCCAAATGAATGGGGACTTTATGATGTTCATGGAAATGTTTGGGAGTGGTGTCAAGATTGGTTAGATTTTTATCGGGAAAAAATTCAAAAAAACCCAAAAGGTCCAGAAAAAGGAACTAAGAAAGTAAGACGTGGAGGGGGACATGCGTATCACGCTAGAGGTTGCCAATCTTCATTTAGATGGGGTAATGATCCATCCTATAGTTTTAAAGATATCGGTGTAAGGTTTGTTAGAAATAAATAATTAAAATTTTGTTTACCATGAAGACCATTTTATGTTATGGAGATTCAAATACTTGGGGAGCAATACCTAGAAGATATTTTCATGATATTAGAAGGTATAAATACCATGAAAGATGGACTGGTATATTGAGTGAAATGTTAGGAGATGATTTCTATATCATTGAAGAAGGGTTAAGAGGAAGGACAACAACTATTGACGATCACATAGAAGGGAAACATAAGAATGGTTTTTTTTATTTATTACCATGTCTTGAATCTCATTACCCAATTGATTTAGTAATTCTATTTTTAGGAACTAATGATTTAAAAAAAAGATTTTCTTTATCAATTACCAATATAGCTGCAGGAATTGAGAAAATAGTTTTATTAATAAAAAATAGTAAGGTTGGAATAAATAAATGTTCACCTAGAATAATAATAGTTAGTCCTCCAGTAATTAAGTACAGTAATGTTTTTAAGAATATATTTGAAGGAGGGATTATTAAATCTCAAAAAATAGGTGAATATTTAAAAAGAGTAGCAGAGAAATATAATTGTATCTTCATAGATTTGTCTGACTTTATTGAAGTAAGTAATCTCGATGGAATTCATTTGGAAAAGAAAAGTCATCAAATACTGGGGGAAAAATTATATGAAGTTATAATAAAGTTACATTTATAATTTAGATCATATCAAAAAGCAACAGACCTAGTAATATTATCATTATCTTGAGTTTCAAAACTATCTAAATATACCTGAGTAGTTTTAGAAGAATCATGCCCTAGTGCTTCAGAGATGTATGAAATATTTGTTCCTGAATGTTTTAATGCGGTTGCGAATGAATGTCTTAAAACATAAGAAGTTAAATTAGTATCAATTCCAGCTAGTGAAGCAATTCTCTTGAGGTTATTGTTAAAAACATCACGACGACTTTCATAAAGAGTAACCTCTTTTTTACCTAATCCTAAAATTTGTTGAGGTAGAATAGGGAAGACTAATTCGTTAGAATTTAGTTTTTTTCCTTGTGAGTAATATTGTAATATTTCTTTTGATTTACCTGCAATGACAATATCAAAATCTTTATGGTTTTTGGCTCTTGTATATTTTATACGGTCAAAATCTCCAATAATTTGATTCATTCTTAAATAAGCTAAATCTCTAAAATTAATACCATTGGTATTAAACATAAAAATAGCTTGTTGTTGAGAATGCCATAAGGAAGTTTCTCTTTCTAACGGATATTCAAATAAAGCTTTGATTTGTTTGATATGAATAGCTCTTTTTTGTGTTGGTTGAGGCGTACCCACCGTGAAATATTGAAATCCATAGTTTCCGTCTTTTGGAAGTTTATGGTCTTTTATCCCATGATTAATTACTGCACGTAAGCCTCTTAGATAAGCATTGTACGAAGTGTCTTTCATAGGTTTATTCATCATATTTACTTTCCATTGCTCTAAGACTTTTCCAGTGATTTCAGCAAAGGTGATGTCTTCTTTACTGTCAGTGTATTTCTTAAATGCACTTAGAGCTTGCTTATAGGATTTAGCCCTGCCATAAAGTTTTAAGTTTTCATAATGGTTAATTAAATGATTACCGTATTCAAAAAGTTTGATAGTTTTAATGCCTTTAGGAGTCATTAAAAGTGTACCGCCTTTTTCTTTGATTTTTTTATCTCGTTTTTCAGACTTTTCATCTAAGATCTGTAATGCGATAAAATCTCTAAGTTGTTTACAATTCCAAGTTTTAATTTCATTTTCATAGTCATTTAAAATATCTTCTGCAATAACAAGCTTTTTATTCAGTTCATTATTAGCTCTTTTAGAATTAGGGTATTTACGATTGTATTTATCTCCGTCCCATTGTTCAATTTTAGCATGTTTACTTAAATGAATTGTTAGGTGCTTATTATCATGTTCAACTCTTAACTTGATAGGAAAAGATCCATCCTTTTTTTGTCCACTTTTTCTTTTGTCTAAAACAATTGTTACACTAGCCATTATCTTTGATTTTGATGTTTTAAAGATACGAAAAAAACTCCCCGAAAACTCCCCGATTTTTTTGTTTTTATCTAATTTTATAAAATTTAATACTTCATAAATCCCTTTATTTATAAGGTTTTTTATTTTTATATGGTTTTATGTGTGGTCAAAATTTCTGCCTTCTAAGCAGATGGGTTTTGTTTGAACTTTAAGAATTATTTTCTAATGTTAATGAATAAGAAAGTAAATATTAGAATTTAATTAGCTAATAATATCAGTTTTTAACTAAGTGAAATTTTTAATTTGTTGTACCTATGTTGTACCTAATAAAAAACCCAAGATATTAATATCTTGGGTTTTCCTTTATTACTAGTCGTAGCGAAGAGCAGATTTGAACTGCCGACCTCAGGGTTATGAATCCTGCGCTCTAACCAACTGAGCTACCTCGCCATTTGCGAGCGCAAATATATAGCAATTTTTAAATTTGACAATAAAAAAAAGTAATTTTTTTTAGAAAGAATATTTCTATATATTGTGCTCAAACTTAAATGTAAATGAGCAAAGTTAAATTCGAATTAGAAATACCTGTACACGCTTCCCCCGCCTTATTGTATCAATATTTTGCAACTCCTTCTGGTTTAGAAGAATGGTTTGCAGATAAAGTAAATTCAAGAGGGAAAATCATTACTTTCTTTTGGGATGATAGTGAAGAAGAAGCTACTATAGTGACTAAGAAGAACGACGAGCGAGTAAAATATAAATGGACAGAGAGTGAAGGAGATGATAGTTACTTTGAATTTAAAATCCAAGTCGATCCTTTAACAAAGGATGTAGCTCTAATAATAACAGATTTTGCAGACGATGAAGATGCTGCTGAAGAAGCAAAAATGTTATGGGAAAATCAAATAGATGAACTAAGACATTTAATAGGAGCGTAGTTCCTCAAAAATAGAATATAAACTCGGCAATTTGCCGAGTTTTTTTATGCTTCAAGTTCTCTTAATTTAGTAATTTCGCTTCTCAAATTTTTATGCATGATAAATTTCAACGGTAGTTTAATTCAAGCTTCAGAGGCACAGCTTAGTCATAACAATAGAGGTTTTAAATATGGTGATGGAATTTTTGAAACAATTAAGGTTCAAAATGGGAAATTAATTTTTTGGGAAGATCATTACTTTAGGCTAATGGCTTCAATGCGAATGTTAAGAATGAAAATTCCAATGAAGTTTACATTAGAATTTTTAGAAGAAGAAATTCAGAAAGTTATTGAGAACTATGATAAAGCTTTACTAAGAGTTCGGTTAAATATTTTTAGAAAAGACGGAGGTTTGTACTTGCCAGCAACAAATGAAATAGATTATCTTATTGAAGCAAAGGAGATAGAAATCAAAGAGAAGCAAGAATACCGTATTGATATATTTAAAGATTTTTATAATTATTCAGGATTACTTTCAACTGTAAAAACTACTAATAGAATGTTAAATACGCTAGCTAGTGTATATGCTGATGAAAATGATTTAGATAACTGTATTTTGCTTAATGAAAGAAAAGGAGTTGTAGAAGTAGCTAATGGAAATATTTTTTTAGTCAAAGGAAACATAATTAAAACACCAGCTTTAGCTGAAGGTTGTATTAAGGGGATTACAAGAAAAAAAGTAATTGAAATTATAGAAAAGCACCCTAATTTTTCTGTAGAAGAAACTACAATCTCACCTTTTGAAATTCAAAAGGCAGATGAAGTATTTATAACAAATGCCATCTCAGGACTACAATCTGTTACCAATTACAGAAAAAAGCAATTTGAAATAACCGTAGGAGATAAAATTAAAAAGAGCTTGAATGTACTTACTATTACTGGTTAATTACTAGTTTTTCATTTGTTATAAATTGTAGTTTTAAACTATTTGAAAATGAAAATAATAACCTTGTATTTTACGTTTTTTTTAATTTTATTGACAACAAGTCCGTGTACTGCGCAAACTGAAAAATATTTTAAGGATTACATCTTTGAATCAATTCAAGTACAAGCAGACTCAATACATCATTTTGCATTAAAAGCAATGTTAGAGAACACTGATGCAAGAAGCAAATGGGAAAGGAAGTTTTTTTATGCATTTCCGAATTCATATGCAATAATGGACTCAGTTTTTGGTATCAAGAAAAAACCAGGACCGTTATATCATACCAAAATCCCTCGAAAAGTTCAATCTTATGTAAGTAGGAACTCACACATCGGATTTTTCAGTCAATTAACATCAATCCCAACTCATAAATACTATAATAAGTATGTTAATATCTGTATTAATGGGTATTGGCAGGCCGACAAGATTAGAGCTGCATTTGGTTTTGGATTACATTTATTGAATAATACTAAACCAGCTTGTGAGGCGCTCTCAAAAAAAAATGATTCTGAAATAAAAAGTGTTTTCAGATTTATATTTGATGGACCACATCCAGATAATGAACAGAATAGACTTTTTTTTAGAGCACTCTTGCCAGTGGTAAAGGCTAAAAATGAAAGATTATCGAAGCTACTAATAGTTGCTTTTAATAAATTGATGAAAGAGAACCATAAACATTAAAAAAGCGAATATTTTGAAGTTATCTATAGCAAATACATTTTTTTATTTGATTGAAAAGAACTAACAGCGTGATTAAGGTTTTTCTATAAAGTAAGTCAATTGAGATATAAGGTTTAAAAATTATTTAAAGTAAATGACACATCATTAATAATGTATCTTGTTTTTAATAAATTTAAAATTATGAATCTCAACCAAATTACAGTACCTGTGTTAAATGTTTCAGAAGCTATTAATTTTTATAAATTATTAGGGTTAAATTTAATCGTAGAAGCTTTACCATATTATGCCAGATTCTTGTGTCCTGAAGGAAATAGTACATTTTCACTTCATAGCGTAGATGCGCTACCAAAAGGAGAAGGTGTATGCGTATATTTTGAGAATAATGATTTGGATAATTATGTAAATCAGCTTCTTGATAAAGGAATTAAATTTGACGAACTTCCAAATGATAAAAATTGGTTGTGGAGAGAAGCAAGATTAAAAGATATTGATGGAAATCAGCTAATTTTATTTTATGCTGGAGAAAATAGAATCAATCCGCCTTGGAAGTTAGATTAATTCATCTTGATATCCGCAGGAGCATTGGCCCAAATTTTATACTCTCCACCACGTTGCATTAGTTTATTTTTCCATATAGACTCTTCATCTTCAGAAAAAATATTATCAGAGTCATTTTCTGTAATAAACCAAGATTGTGTTTCTAATTCACAATGTAACTGATTAGCTTCCCAGCCAGAATAACCTAGGAAAAAGCGAATATCGTTCGGATCAATTAGATTATCAATTAAAACATTTTTTAACGCCTCAAAATTACCTCCCCAATAAATACCATTAGCGACTTCTATACTGTCTGGTAATAAATGAGGAATACGATGAATGAAGTATAGATTATCTTGTTCAACAGGTCCACCTTGATAAACTGTAAAATCACAATTTAAATCAGGAATTAAATCTTCTAAGACATACTCTAAGGGTTTATTCAATATAAAACCAACAGAGCTTTTATCAGAATGTTCTGTGAGTAAGATAATGCTTCTTTTAAATGAAGCGTCGTTTAATATAGATGGTTCGGCTATTAATAATCTGCCTTTTTTTGGAGATAACATTGTCATAATGTTAAAATTTTACAGTAATGTAAAAATATTTTTTCAATTATTTAACTTTTCGTCAGTAAAATTATGATTTAATATGTTTAATTTAAAATAAAGTATTGGTTTTAGCGTTACTAGCTTTTTTACAAAAAATTATAATTTTTCTTTCAAGTAGGTAGAAGTGTACGATTTTTTATTATTTATCAATTCTTCAGGGCTTCCTTGAAAAATTAAATCACCTCCTTTTTTTCCGCCCTCTAAACCTAAATCAATTATATAATCAGCACATTTAATTAAGTCAATATTATGTTCAATAACAATAATTGAATGTCCTTTTTCGATTAAAGCGTTGAAAGAAGTTAATAACTTATTAATGTCATGAAAATGAAGACCAGTTGTTGGTTCATCAAAAATAAATAAAGCTTTATCTTTTGTGTTTCCTTTAATTAAAAAAGAGGCAAGTTTTATTCGTTGTGCTTCTCCACCAGACAAAGTCGAAGAAGACTGACCAAGTTGAACATAACCTAAACCAACGTCTTGCAATGGTTTTAGCTTTGAAGCTATTTTTTTTGCATCATGTTTTACAAAGAAATCAATAGCATCATCTATTGTTGAATTTAAAATATCATCAATATTCTTATCATGAAAAGTTACCTCTAAAACTTCTTTCTTAAAACGTTTTCCTTTACAGTTTTCACATTGTAAATGCACATCTGCCATGAACTGCATTTCAATGGTTACGACACCTTCTCCTTTACAAACTTCACATCGTCCACCTTCTACATTGAAAGAAAAGTGTTTCGGCTGGTAGTTTCTTATTTTAGATAACTTCTGTGTTGCTAATAACTTTCTAATGTCATCGTATGCTTTTATATAAGTTACAGGATTGGACCTTGATGATCTACCAATTGGGTTTTGATCTATGAATTCAACGTGTTTTAAATTCTCGTAACTTCCTTCGATAGCTGAATATTGACCGATTTTATCACCATAACCAATCAATTTTTTTTGCATTATTGGATACAATATTTTTTTCACTAAAGTACTTTTACCACTTCCAGAAACACCAGTAATAACGGTTAAATTATTAAGCGGAAAAGTAACATCAATATTCTTTAGATTGTTTTCTCGAGCACCTAAAATTTTAATAAAGTTCCTACTTTGTCTTCGCAACTCAGGAACTTCAATTTTTAAAGCTTCTGAAAGATATTTACTAGTAAGTGTATCTTCTTTCATAATATCATCAAAAGTACCTTCAGCAACCACATGTCCGCCGTAAGTTCCAGCCTCAGGGCCTATATCAATAATATAATCTGCTTCTCGCATTATTTCTTCATCGTGTTCAACTACGATTACAGTATTCCCTAAATCTCTTAAGTTTTTGAGAACACCAATTAATCGCTCAGTATCTTTAGGGTGTAATCCAATACTCGGTTCATCTAAAATATACATAGAACCAACTAAAGAACTCCCCAGTGAGGTTGCTAAATTAATTCGCTGACTTTCTCCTCCAGAAAGGGTATTAGAAGTCCGATTGAGAGTTAAATAAGTAAGTCCGACATCTGTTAAGAATCGCAGGCGATTATTGATTTCTGTTAATAATCGTTTTCCAACTTTTTCTTCATAAGTATTCAGTTGTATTGAAGAAAAGAAAACTGCCAGTTCATCTAAGGGTAAATCTATTAAGTCTCCTATAGTTTTGTTATTAATCTTAACATAATGAGCTTCTTTACGAAGACGTTTACCGTTACATTCACTACATGTCGTTTTTCCTCTGTATCGAGAAAGCATAACACGGTTTTGAATCTTGTAACTTTTTTCTTCGAGTTCATTAAATAAATGATTAATTCCTTTGAACTTATCGGTTCCTTCCCAAATGAGCTCTTTATGGCGTTCGGTTAATTCAAACCATGGTTTATGAATAGGAATACCGAAAGCTTCAGCATTTGCGATTAAAGTATCTTTATACCAACGGAAAGAATCTGTTTTAAAAGGAAATATTGCATTTTCATAAATTGATAAACCTGTATTAGGGATTACCAAGTTTTCATCGATACCAATAACATTACCATATCCTTCACAAGTAGGACATGCACCATAGGGATTATTAAAGCTGAATAAATGAGTATTAGGCTCTAAAAATTGTATTCCATCTAATTCAAATTTATTGCTAAATTGGGTGGTTTCTGAAGTCTCAATATTTTCAATAATACACAAACCTTTTCCTTCGAAAAAAGCTGTTTGAATAGCATCGGCTAAGCGATTAAAAAAACTTTCATCATTTTGAATAATTATTCTGTCGATAACAAGTTCGATTTTGCTGCCTTTAAATTCTTCAATATCAAATTTCTCTATTCTATGAATTTTATCCTTATATTTTATTCTAGCATATCCTTGTTGCGTTAGTACTTTTAAAACGGTTTGGATATCTCTTTTTTCCGAAATAACAACAGGAGCCAATAATAAAAGCTTAGAACCTTCGTCTATAGTTTTTATGAAGTTAATAACATCTGTTACTGTGTGTTTTTTGACTTCCTTGTTGGAAATAGGAGAGTATGTTCTACCTATCCTTGCAAACAAGAGTTTTATATAATCATAAATTTCTGTGGAAGTACCAACAGTAGACCTTGGATTTGTTGAGTTAACTTTTTGCTCAATAGCTATTGCTGGAGCAATACCTTTAATATAATCTACTTTAGGTTTGTGCAATTTTCCTAAAAACTGCCTTGCATAAGAGGAAAGACTTTCAACATACCTTCGTTGTCCTTCTGCATATAAAGTATCAAAAGCCAAAGAAGATTTACCAGAACCAGAAAGACCAGTAATTACAACAAGTTTATTCCTAGGAATAACAACATCGATATTCTTAAGGTTATGAAGCGATGCTCCTTTAATAATAATATTTTCTTTAGAATCTACTTGCGAAAGGTCTTTACTCATATGAAAAAAATAAATTCAAAAATAGTGATTTTATGACCGATGTTTTAAGGTTAATTCAAATAAAAATTATTGTTAAAGAAATAAGATAAATAAATTAAAATGTAATAAAATTTGTGTTTTCTCATAAAAAATCACATATTTGCGAATAATTCATTACATAAAACATTGAGGCTTATACATTAAAATTACTTTTAAAATTATTTAAATAATATAAACGAAGGTTAAATATCCTTCTTAAAAGTAGTGTTATGTGTAAAAAAATGTATGACGATAGCGTTCTAGTTAGCGATTATATCAATGGTAAGGAAGTTGCTTTAGAACTACTAGTTAAAAGACACCAGCAAAGAATTTATAGTTTTATTTACAGTAAAATCCAAGACAGAGATGTTACTGAAGACATCTTTCAAGATACTTTCATCAAAGTAATTAAAACCTTAAAAAAAGGTAATTACAATGAAGAAGGTAAATTTCTGCCATGGGTAATGCGTATTTCTCATAATCTAGTAATCGATTATTTTAGAAAAAACAACAGGATGCCTATGTTTAATAATTCTGATGATTTTGATATTTTTTCAATTTTAAGTGATGACTCATTAAATGCAGAAAAAAGAATTATTAAAGACCAAATCTTATCTGATGTTAAAAGTTTAATTGAAGAATTACCTGAAGAACAGAAAGAAGTTTTAAAGATGAGAATCTATATGGATATGAGTTTCAACGAAATATCTGAAAATACTGGAGTAAGTATTAATACGGCACTAGGAAGAATGCGTTATGCATTGATCAATTTAAGAAAGGTAATTGAAAAAAATAAAATTATTTTAATTAATTAATAATAAATCGTAAATTTAAGCGTTAACTAGTTGAATATTATACACAAACTTAATTATATGGCGCAAATTTACTCTAGCACATCATCTAATAAGATGAACCCAAAAAAGAACACTATTCAATTTATATTAAATTATTCGAAAGCCTTCAGAACAATAAGAACAGAATCAGATGTTCTCATTGAATTGAATTTGAATTAAGAGTGGAAAAGCTTCAGCCTAAAAACTGAAGCTTTTTTATTTTATCTTTTTGTAATACTCCTCTATAACTGTTTTTCTTCCTATTGTTTTAGTAATAATGTCATTTTCTAATTTCCAACCTCTAGCAGGAGAATATTCTCTGCCATAGTAAATAATTTGTAAGTGTAACTTATTCCATAATTCAATAGGGAACAAACGTTTAGAGTCTTTTTCTGTTTGTGTTACATTTTTTCCGTTAGTTAAGTTCCAACGATACATAAGCCTATGTATATGTGTATCCACTGGAAAAGCAGGAATATCAAATGCTTGCGCCATTACAACACTAGCCGTTTTATGTCCTACAGCAGGCAAAGCTTCTAAATCTTCAAAGCTCTTTGGAACTTTTCCACCGTGTTTGTTTATTAAAATTTGTGATAATCCATAAATACCTTTCGATTTCATTGGAGATAATCCTACGGGTTTAATAATGGCTCTTATTTCGTCCACAGATAGTTTAATCATATCATATGGATTATCTGCTTCCTTAAACAGTAAAGGTGTTATTTTATTAACGCGTTCGTCTGTACTCTGGGCAGACATTAATACAGCTATCAATAGGGTGTATGGATCTTTATGATCTAAAGGAATTGGGGTTTCAGGATATAAACTTTCTAGCGTATCTATTACAAACTGAACTTTTTCTACTTTGGTCATTTTTGATTATTTTTACATAAACAAAAATACTAATTATGACTACATTAAAAATAGGAGATAAGGCACCAAATTTTGAAGCTCAAAATCAAGCAGGAGAATCTGTGAAATTATCTGACTACTCTGGGAAGAAGCTAGTATTGTTTTTTTATCCTAAAGCAAGTACGCCTGGTTGTACCACAGAAGCGTGTAATTTAAGAGACAATTACCAAACATTTTTAGCAAAAGGATACGATGTTTTGGGTGTAAGTGCAGACAGCGGTAAACGTCAACAAAACTTTATCAATAAAAATGAATTACCTTTTCCTTTGTTAGCTGATGAAGATAAAACAGTAATTAATGCTTTTGGAGTTTGGGGACCAAAGAAGTTTATGGGTAAGGAATATGATGGAATTCATAGAACTACTTTTGTAATTGATGAGAAAGGTATTATTGAGGATGTTATTTCTAAAGTTAAAACAAAAGATCATACAAATCAAATCCTAGAAAAATAAACTAACCATTAAATCCCTTAGTGTTTAATTGTTTAGATTTTGTAAATTACCCTGTGAAGTTTTACTTTACAGGGTAATTTATTTGACATGAAGAACAACCAACCACTACTTTTAATTATAGTATTAATTCTACAATACAACCTCGCTGCACAAGATTTTGAAATTCCCAAAGAAATTAAAGAAACTCATCAAAGATTGTCAGACCATTATGAAGGAGTAAAAGAAGATCGTATTCATTTTACTGAAGATTTTGTAAAAAAAGAAACTGCATTTCTACAAAAGTTTTATGACTCTATCACAGAATACTACAGATATTTTGATGCGAAAAAAAAGATATTAAAAGGGGTTAGGGTATATACCGATAATGATGCTTTTGCTTTTGGAAATAGAGATCATGAGTATACAGGCGGTTTACGCATCGAGTTTATTACTGATTATGTGGGATTAAAATTACTATCACTCAGGAAAGACAATGATTATTTAACATATCAGGCTGTTTTTTTTGGATTTGAATTATATACACCTGATAATATAGATATTAAGGATCCGATAGATTTAGATCCTAGAGACAGACCTTTTGCATCATTTCAATACATTGGTAGGTCAAGGAATAGTATTCGTTTAGATGGCAAGTATAGAGTTTCAGGTGAGTTAAAGATAGGTATTATAGGAGGCGAAGTTAGTAGGAATTTCCAGAGGATCATTCATAGAGATATTACAGATTCATCAAATAATAATGGATGGGATTATCAAATAGCAAATGAAGGAAGGTTTGCTATACAATACAATAGCAGTAACGAATGGCAAGAAAAATTAACTGATAACGGCCAGTATGTAAGTTATGGTGTAAATTTTGGTTTAGGCTTTGAAAAAACATTTGTCTCTCCAATATTGAGTATATCTAATAAAACTTTTTTTGAACGAAATCATCATAACGCTATTAACAGCAGTAATAAATATTTCGGAACTCAAAGTTTGTGGACCCAAATAAAGCAAACATTATTTTATGAAGCTACTGTAGCACCCGAATATGTTATTTACAACTCAATGTTACAGGGTTACCCGACAAAAAATAAGGAGTTTGTGGCAAGAAATAATGGAAAAGTAGTAATACCAGTAATTGATAATATTAGCAATATAGTAACTAAGTTTAGTCTGAGTTTTGGTTTTAGAAATTACAACTCAACTTTAATGTTTTCGTACTATATACAAACACCCGAATATGATTATGGATGGAAAGATAAAGCATTCCATAAATATGGTAGAATATCTTTTACGCTAAATATTTGATTTGCTTCTAAGTTCGTTTTGTAATTGTTTACTAGTTTTAGTACTTCCATCATGACTCCAGCCTGGAGGCATAAAAATGTACTTTAAGCGTGTTCCAACAGGTAAATCCTTTCTAGCAACAAAGAAGTCTTTAAAAATACCTTTCCATTCATGAAAAATAATATTAAAAGGACCTTTGTCTTCAACATTACTAGTTAAACCAAAACGTAATTTTTCATATTCTGTTTCGTCTTCTTCTGCTTGAAACGTTCCAAAAATACGATCCCATATGATAAGTACCATACCCATATTTTTATCGAGATATTTTACATTTGAAGCATGATGAACTCTGTGGTGTGAAGGTGTAACAAAAATATAACCCCACCAGCCTAATTTACTTTTTATAAAGTTTGTATGGCATAATGTACCATAATTTTGATTCATTGCATAAGCAAACATAATATGTAAAGGCTCAACACCAATAAAGGCAAGCGGTAAAAAAAACATATACCTAAATAATGGTTGTAAAACTGGTGATCTGAAACCTGTTGAAATATTGAAAAACTCAGAATTGTGATGTGTTACGTGAACTGCCCAAAAGAAACGAGAGTGATGATCTACATAGTGATGTATATAATATAAAAAGTCTTGACCAATAAATGCTAATAGCCAATAAGTCCAATACATATTTCCTTCCCAATCAATAAGTCTATAATTGTAACATAATCCCATTATAAGGAAAGAAAAAGCTTTCATTAACAGGTCTAAACTAAAGTTTACTAAAGCGAAGTACACATTAGTTGCAGTGTCTTTAAAGTCATAATTCTTTTTCCTTGAACGATAACTAAAATACATTTCAGCTATTATAGCCGTTAAAAAAAAGGGTGTACTCCAGAAATATAGGATATCTTGATTAAAAATCGAACTCATAAGTCAGCTTCAAAAAATTCAATTGCAAAAATAAGCTTTATTTTACATTCTTTTAACAATCCAATCCTTAAAACTATAAAAATTTTGAGGAGCAACCCCGTGTCCTACAGGATATTCAGAATAAACAGCTGTCAAATTTAAAGAAGATAAGAACTCAGGAGCTTTTCTTGCCCAATCTACAGGGATTACTTGATCCACTGAACCATGAGAAATGTAATAATCGGTTTTAATATCTTTAGAAATTTCACTAGGAATTAATTCTTCAAAAATATAGCCACTCAAAGCAATAACATGATTTACTTTGTTAGGGTAATGAAGGCTTATAGCATAACTAAGAATAGCGCCTTGACTAAATCCTAAAAGAAGTGTTTTATTTGTTTTATATTTTGTTGATACTTCATCGATGAAAGAAGCGATTTTATGTACAGATGAAATAGCCTGTTTTGCATCTGAAAATTTTCCTTTTATATCGTCAAAATTTATTGCGTACCAAGCATGTCCACCATATCCTATTTCGTATGGCGCACGAACACTTATGATTAGTAGTTCATCTGGAAGCTCTTCAGCAAAAGAAAATAAATCTTCTTCATTACTGCCATAGCCGTGTAATAAGACTAATAGGTTAGGATTTTCTACAGCTACTTTTGGCGCTCTGGTAATATATTGTAAACTCATTAAAATAAATTATAAACTTTTAAACCAATCCTGGAAATATGTTCCGAATACAGGAGTCAAACGTTCTCTACTTGACAAAGCTCCTAATAAACTCATGAACCAAAAAACTACGAGTATAACCCCTAAAACCCACTTTATAAATCCTCCTAGGAAGTTATAAATTAACCATCCATTTAAAAAGACTAACAAATGCCAACCAATCATTTGGCGTACATAAAAATTTGTAAAACTATTTTGGTCTTTTAAATTTAAAAACCAAGAAATTAGAGTGCCAAATACCCAAAAATGAGCTATAATAGCTAGAGTTTTTCCTTCTTTTGCAGTTAAGTTTATCATTTATTAGTTATTTAAAACAGTTTGATTGTTTGCATAAATACCATAAGTATTACCTTGGATTGGTGTATTGATAAATATACTGTTTTTTGAAGTTGAAAGTATATGCTTTTCAGTAAATACACTTTTTCCATTAGGATTAAACAATGTTAAATCTGCCTTTTGATTTACAGTAACAGATGTATTTTCAATACCAAAAATCTTTCTTGGATTGGTGTTTAAACAGGCTATTATAGTTTCTAAGTCTAGTATAGAATTTAAAACTCCAAAAGCACTTTCTAATCCAACACTTCCATCTTTGGCAATTGAGAATTCAACTTTTTTATTTTCTATGTCTATTGGATTATGGTCGGATGTAATAATTTCTACAACCCCTTCTTTAATTCCAGAAATTAAAGCATCAATATCTTTCTGCGTTCGTAAAGGAGGTGAAACTTTTTTATTTCCATTAAAACCATATAATTCATTGTCTGTCAAGATTAAATTATGAATGGCAACGCTACAAGTAACTTGCAAGCCTTTGTTTTTTGCTTCTCTTATAAGTTGAACTGATTTTTCTGTAGAAATGGTAGGTATATGTAGTTTACCACCAGTATATTCTAACAAGAATAAATCACGTGCAATTTGAATTTCCTCTGCTAATGCTGGAATACCCTTTAATCCTAGTTTTGTTGCATTTACACCTTCGTGTGCAACACCTTCACCAGCAATTTTCATATTTTTTGGAAAGCTTAGAATCAAGGCATCAAAATTTTGAGCATATAACAACGCGACTTTTAATAAATTGTCATGTTCAATAGATTTTTTATAATCATAAAACGCAATAGCTCCTGATTGCTGCATATCGTAGAGTTCAGCCATTTCATGGCCTTTACTTTGTTGCGTTAAAGCACCAATAGGAAATAATTTAGTTGCAGAAAAACTTCCTTTATGAATCAAGAATTCGATAGCTGATTTATGATCGATAATAGGAGTAGTATTAGGGTTTACAGCTACGGCTGTGAAACCACTTTTTGAGGCGACTTGTAGTCCATTAATTATAGTTTCTCTTTCTTCATAACCAGGTTCTCCAAAAGAGACGCTAGTATCGAACCATCCTGGTGATACATGTAAGTCCTCTAGATTAATTATCTGGTATTCTTCAGTATGTTCTATATTATTTTCAACCGCTGTAATAATTCCGTCAGTAATAAGAATATCTTTTCTTTGATTATGAAACGGACTAGATTTGTCAATTATAGTGGCCGATTTTAAAAGCGTAATCATACTTTAAAGTATTTTAAGATCAAAATTTCTAAGAGCAAAGATACAATGGCGATTGCTAAAAACCATTTCCAAAGCCAATGAACTTTATTTTTATAATCTATTTTATCAAGTATTTCTTTAACAGAGTTTGACACTACAATATTCTCATTAGTAATTTTAGTAGTATTTAAAAAATTTAAGATGCTTTCATTTTTTATCGTATTGTAAGCGATAACCTGAATTATTTTTTCATCTTTTTTCACCTCGTAAAAGCCTGGTGTGTTAGGTTGCTCTTTTGTAGTTAAACTAACTTTATTTTGGAAAGTTTGTTGTAAAGGAATAAAAGAAAAATTCTGATTACTAATATTTAGAATATCGTCTTTTCCTAGTTGGGTATTAATATCAATAGTATTCTTCTGGTGTATGGTGTAATATAATTTAGATAACTGTAGGCTCTGCTGCCCTATATTATAAAAAACAGGAACAACTAAAGGCGAATTAATGAAATTACTGTTGTTAATGTTAAGCGGAGCAGCAACCCAATATATATTGGAGTTTTTCAACGATATTTGTTCAATAAAGCTGGTGTTATTTTCAAAAAAAACAATAGAGCTTTTATTTCTAAAGTTTGATGAATAAGAGTTTTTTACAAAAGGATATTGAAAGTTTTTTACCTTCTTATCGAATACATTTTTAAACAAAGGATGATTAAAATTAATACGCGTAATATTTAAGGAATCTTTTTGTTGTTTTATAATTTTCCCAACGGATAGCTGTTTAAAAAAACTATTTAAGGAGTTAATGTTTAAATCGTTGTCAGGAATAATAATAAGATGTCCTCCTTTAGATACAAAACCTTTAATACTAGAGGCCAAGCTTGGAGTAATTTGTTCAATTTCATTTAAAATGATTAACTGTTGTTCATCAATATTATTATAATTTGTGTTTTTCAAATTAACACTTCTAAAGTTGAATTCTTCTTGATTATAAATTCTCGATAAAAAATCATTTTGATTTCCAATGGCTAATACGTTTATCTTTTCATTTGAATTTACAGAAAAGTAGAAAGTATTGTCAAAATTATACGCATCATTAGTCGTAATATTGATACGCCCTTTAAAAGTATTTGATTTTTCAACAGAAAAAGTGATAGTTTTTTTTTCATTATCATCAATAGAGAAAGTTTGCTTACTCAATAATTTTTCATCGTTGAAAATAGCAATAGGAATATTCTTTTTAGAAGTTCCTTGGTTTCTAATGATCGTATTTATTGTTATGCTAGCGTTAGTATTATTATTTATGAATACGCTATCTATAGAGATGTTGTTTTTTTGTTCTGGCAAGGTTTGAACTAGGGTTAAAGGAATTACTTTATCTTTAAAAGCAGTTAAAGATGTATTCTGAAAATCAGAGATGAGTATATTTTCTGTAGTGTTTTTTAAATCATCTATTTTTAAAAGTACATCGTCAATCTTTAAATTTTTAGAGGTATTCTTAATCTTCTTAAGTTCATCCTTTAGTACGGCACCATTAATTTTTTCATAATAATTAGAGTTCGATAAAAAACTGTAAGTACGTTCATCTGAAATATGATTTATTAAGTCGAGTGCTGCAACTTGTAACGCATTACCTTTACTGTTTTTTGCATTAGTACTTAGTGAATTATCTAAATAAATGAAAATACGCTCATTAGTTTTAATTTCACTATTACTAAAAAAAGGTTGAGCAAAAGCTAAAATAATAGCCGTTAAAAGCAGTAAGCGAGTACAAAGTATCAACCATTTTTTAAGCTGAGAACTTTTACGATTCTTAACTACTAAGTTTTTTAAGAAGGCCACGTTGGTAAACGGTACTTTCTTAAATTTTCTAAGTTGAAAAAGGTGTACCAATATTGGTATAATTAATAAGAATAAAAAGTAAAGAAATTCAGGATGTTTAAATTGCATATTTGATCAATTGTGGTGTAAAAATAGAGAATTAGATTAATAAAATTTTGTTAACATGAAAGGTAAGTTGTAAGCAAAGCATTAAATTTGTTACTTTATATAAAAATTTATAGCCAATGTCGTTAAGCGATTGTGATTGTAGTACCTATATTCCTTTTCAGCAAACAGGATTTTTTTCTAAAATGATGTGTGATTACATTGAAAAGTCCGATAATACAGTTCCTTTTTATAATAATTTTCCTGATATAGAGGGGTTTAATAAGCAAATTGCAGAGAAGGGAAAGTCGTACACAAAACAACAACGCAACACTTTAGTAACTGTTTTAAAAGATCAATACAAGCGTGTATCCATTTCAGAATCAGTAGCTTTTAACTTGAAGGTGCTAGAGAAAGAAAATACATATACAGTAACTACAGGACACCAGTTAAACTTATTTACTGGACCGTTATATTTTTTATATAAAATTATATCAGCAATTAATTTAGCAGAAGAATTATCAAATCAATTTCCTAAATACAATTTTGTGCCTGTTTACTGGATGGCTACTGAAGATCACGACTTTGACGAGATTAACTACTTTAATTTTGAAGGCAGAAAAGTACAATGGAATTCAGATCAAACAGGAGCAGTAGGACGTTTTTCAACAGCTGGTCTAAATGATGTATTCAATGCATTTAAAGAATTAACAGGTTCTTCTAAGCGAGCTACTTATTTACAAGAGTTATTTAAGGAAGGTTACTTAGCATATGCTAACTTAGCAGATGCAACAAGATATATTGCTAATGAATTATTTAAAGCCTATGGTTTATTAATTATAGATGCTGACGATCCCAGACTAAAGAGAGAGTTCAGTCCAATTATAAAAGAAGAATTACTTGAACAAGTATCACATAAGGCAGTTTCTAAAACTAATAAAATTTTAGAAAAAGATTACAATATTCAAGTAAATCCTAGAGCGATAAATCTTTTTTATTTAAAAGACGCTGTTCGTGAACGAATTGTTTTTGAAGACAATAAGTTTAAAGTTCACAATACAGATATATACTTTACTGAGAAAACAATTATAGAGGAGTTAGAGAATTATCCTGAGCGTTTTTCTCCTAATGTAATTATGCGTCCATTGTACCAAGAAGTTATTCTACCTAATCTTTGTTATATCGGAGGAGGAGGAGAGCTAGCATATTGGATGCAGCTAAAAGAATATTTTAAAGTAGTAGCCATACCATTTCCTATTTTATTATTGCGTAATTCAGTACAAGTAGTAAAAGAGAAACAGTACAAGAAATTAGAAAAGTTGTCAATTTCTTTAACCGAGTTATTTCAGAAACAAAATGACTTGTTGGCCAGTAAAGTAACTGAGAATTCACAAGCTACTTTCGATTTTTTAACTCAAAAGAAAGTTTTAGAACAACAGTTTGACGAGTTAAGAGTTTTGGCAAATAAAACAGATGCTTCTTTTATCGGAGCGGTAAATGCACAAGAAAAGAAACAATTAAAAGGGTTAGATAACCTTAAAAAAAGATTATTAAGAGCTGAAAAAAGGAATCAAGCAGATTTAGTTACACGCATTAAAGATCTTCAAAACGAAATATTACCTAATCAAAGTTTAGAAGAACGTCAACGTAACTTTTCAGAACATTATTTAGAATACGGAGATGATTTTATACCTATTTTAAAACAAGAATTGAAACCTTTAGAATTAGCGTTTTACCTGTTGGTTAAATAATACAGAAGGATAAAGTAATATTGTTTTTACGCTATTTATAAATACCTTTTGCCCATTTTATAGTTGGATTTGTCCATTCTGGTAAAGACTTAAAAAGGAAACCATGTTTTTTACCTGTATTTAATTGTATTTCTTTAAAGTGTGGTATTGAACATGTACTTTTATTTTTTCGTTCTATTGCTGATACTCCATAAGGATCTGTTTTTTCAAAGATTGTGAGAATATTACCACAAAAATTAATTTCTGGAATAGTTGTAATATCACTATCTCTGAAGCACCCAATAAAAACAAAATTTAGTTTTGGGTTTTCAGCTAGTGTTGATACATACTGAGCAATATAACCGCCTTTGGAAGTACCAACTACCGTAATGTTGCGAGCTTTAACTCCTTGTTTTATCAAATGATTTATTTGATTTACAATACCAAGTGCATAATTTTGTGCATTTACATTCCCTTTTCTTTGTTCACTTACTACATTAAATCCATTTTTTTGAAACAAAGTAATCATCTTAGAATATTCGACCTTACCATAAGTTGGATGAACTTCATTGAGCTCGTGAGTCTCTAGAAAACGATTATGAAGAAAAAATAAATACTTTTCATCATCCTTATTAATAGAATGAGACAGTGTTATATTGTATAATAATATGAATGAGAAGAAAAAAGCTTTCATATGAGGAATTTATGCTTCAAAAAAGCTAAAAACACTACCTCCATAACGCTTTTCATATGTTAATTTAGGGTGTTCAGATAAATCTGTATGTTTAGAGTGTTCAATAATAAGTAATCCGCCTTCATTTAATAGATTGCGTTCAAAAATGAGGTCTGCAATTTTAGAAAATTGAGCTACTTCAAAATCGTAAGGAGGATCGGCAAAAATGATGTCGGTTGTAATGGCTGTTTTTTCTAAAAACTTAAAAACATCACTTTTATAGGTTGTGATGTCTAAGTCTAAGTTCTGAGAAGTCTCATTTATAAATTTTACGCATCCATAATGAGCATCAACAGCATAGATAGTTTCTGTACCTCTAGAAGCAAATTCGTAACTTATATTACCTGTACCTGAAAATAAATCTAAAACACTAATGGCATCGAAATAATAAAGGTTATTCAAGATGTTAAATAAAGACTCTTTAGACATGTCGGTTGTTGGACGAACAGGTAATTTTTTAGGAGCGCTAATACGCTTGCTTTTATGTTTTCCAGATATAATTCTCATTTATGATATTAAAGTATAATTAGAGTGAGTAAAAAAGTGTTCAGATGATTTTAAAAACTCGTTATCAGATTCAATAAAATCGATATTCTTAATGTATTCACTTGTTATTTTAAAGGTTTCAAATTCGGTTGTTATATTTCCTAGGAAAGCAAGTTGTAACGTTTTTGGATCTAAATTTAATTGTTCACAAGAAAATAATATGTAATATAAAAAATCTTCCTTAGTATTAAATGTGAATGAGTTACAAAAAGACAGTTGGTTATCTGTTATAACTACAATATCCAGTGAACTATAAGTAACATTTACAAAAATAGTTTCCTTTTTATTGAAATTATACTCAAGTAAATTATTAATTAAAACAGTAAGATGATGTTTAAACTCAAATTCACCAAAATTCTGAAATAAGAAATTATTAATATTTACATAAGGAATGTAAATATTTTTAGCCTTAATTAATTCCAAATCATCATGCGTAACATAATCTGAAGGTAATGTTTTTATAGTGTAATCCAAATAAGATTTTAGATGATTCTCGTCAAAAAAATCGTTGGGAACTTGCGTTGCTAATTGATTTTGATGGATGGCAGTTATACTTTCAAAGTCAACTTGTAGCTCCTTTTCAGTTTCAAAAATAGATTTTATTTTTTCTAGTAGAATACCAGGCGTTTCCAAAGAAGTATCAAAACTATATTCAGAAAGCATGAAGATTTCTCCAGTAGGAATATCTTTAATACAAAAAGAAAATCCATCCAAACTAAATTGGATGGATAGACTTTTATGTTTTAAAAATAACTCTTTATTATTTTTCTGTGTCAGTTTTTGCATCAGCTTTATCATAAAAAGGAGGCCAGTTACCACCAGTAGATACTTCTTCTAATGAACCTACAGAAACGTAAGGTCCTTTTATTTGATCCGTTTCAATAGCTTCTAACTCTTGTTTCACTAAAGATTTATTCAATCCTTTCAAGATAGATTGCTTATCTGTTTTAGCTTCGAATACAGGAACAAATAAACCTGTTACCTTTTCTATTTCGCTAGTTGCGATTTCAAACTCTTTATCAGTTCCAGGAACTTTAAACATTTCTTTGTAATCTTTACCAACAAAATATTTTGAAGCAGGCTCGTAACCACTTGTATCAATTTGTTTTACAGATATTTCTTTGGTAATACCACCACCAAGTTCAATGGTTTTAGGTACGTTTGTAGTTCTTATTAATGCTAGTGAATCATTTTCGATAAATTGAATTAACTGATTCTTATCCTTAGAATAAACACCTTTAGCTTCTCTATATTTTATTTCAGCATCACGAATTAACTTTAATTTTTCGATAACTTTAGCATAACGAACTTTTTTCTCTTTGTTGAATTTAATTGGCTCCATTATACCATTGTATATTAAATACACTAAGTAACCAGTAGCAGCTAATAAAAGTACAGATATTAACCATCTCAATTTCAATGGAACAAACTTCACTATTACAATCGCTAAAGCAACAGCAAGCGCAACAGCTACTAAAATCATCAATATTAAATTCATTTTATATTTATTTAGTTTTTTAAAAGTATGATATTCGCAAATCTACAATTTTTTTTCAATCATAAAAACAAATATTTGTAAATAGACTTATCTTTGGTTTTTTATTTGAAATATGATTAAATCACCATCTGATTTTTACAAAGAAATTCTTCAAAAGTTTTCGTACACCCCAACACATAAACAACAAGAGCTCATAAATGAACTTTCTCAGTTTGTTTATGACACCAATAATCATGCCTTGTTTTTGTTAAAAGGTTATGCAGGTACAGGTAAAACAACAGTAATTAGTACCATAGTAAATAGTTTATGGAAAGCAGGAAGAAAAGCGGTCTTATTAGCACCTACTGGTAGAGCAGCAAAGGTAATTTCAGGATATTCGAAGCGACAAGCATTTACCATACACAAGAAAATTTATTTCCCCAAAAAACAAGGAAATGGAGGAGTTAGTTTTGTAATGCAACCAAATAAACATACGGATACTGTGTTTATAGTGGATGAAGCTTCCATGATTTCAGATCAAGTACAAAATGCTAAATTATTTGAAAATGGCTCAGTATTAGACGATTTAATCGCTTTTGTATATTCTGGAAAAAATTGTAAACTCATATTCATAGGAGATACCGCTCAGTTACCTCCAGTGAAGTTAGCTGTTAGCCCAGCTTTAGATGGAGACAAACTTTCTTTTCATTTCAATAAGGAAATTACAGAGATAGAGTTAGACGAAGTAGTACGTCAGCAACAAGATTCTGGTATTCTAACCAATGCAACTGAATTACGTTTATTAATTCAAAATGAAGCAACTCATTTTCAGTTTGATGTAAAGTTTCCTGATATCATACGTTTACAAGACAGTTATGATATTCAAGATGCAATAACTGACGCTTATGATGGCGAAATTGGAGTTGAAGATACAGCTATTATTGTTCGATCGAATAAAAGAGCGAATCAATATAACCAGCAAATACGTACAAAAATTAGAGGACAAGAAAATGAAATTTCTGTTGGAGATTATGTCATGGTAGTAAAAAACAATTACTTCTGGTTAAAAGACTCTTCATCTGCAGGTTTTATAGCTAATGGAGATACCTGTGAGGTTATGCGAATCAATAATATTAAAGAATTATATGGATTTAAGTTTGCAGAAGTAGAAGTGAGAATGATTGATTACCCGGATATGAAACCGTTTGAAACTGTTCTTTTATTAGATACATTATCAAGTGAAAGTCCATCTTTAACCTATGAAGAGTCTAACAAATTGTATGAAGCGGTAAAAGAAGATTTTGCACACGAAAAGTCGAAATACAAACAATTCATGGGAGTTAAAAAAAATAAATATTTCAATGCGTTGCAAGTTAAGTTTTCTTATGCCATGACTTGTCATAAGTCTCAAGGAGGACAATGGAGAACTGTATTTATAGAGCAACCTTACTTACCAGATGGGGTTAGTGTAGAGTATTTACGTTGGTTGTACACTGCGGTAACCAGAGCGCAAGAACGATTGTATTTAATAGGTTTCGATAATGATTATTTTGTAGATTAAAAATGTTAGCATTTTGTTAATTTGGGTAAAAGTAATCCTGAAAAAGTTACATTTGTTGTAAGACTAATTAGTCATTTTAATTAAATATGAAATGGCGTTTTGATCAATTTAAATGAAAAAACGATTCCTTATACCCTTATTTTGTGCAGCAATGTCTACTGTATTTGCACAAAAACCTCAAAAATTAACTTCAAATCAGATTTACGAAAAAGTTCAGAAATTGAATTTTTTAGGTTCTGCATTATATGTGGCAGCTCACCCAGATGACGAGAATACACGTTTAATTGCATATTTAGCAAATAATGTTAAAGCAAGAACGGCTTATTTATCGTTAACAAGAGGTGATGGAGGGCAAAATTTAATAGGTCCTGAAATACGTGAGCTATTAGGAGTAATTCGTACACAAGAATTATTAGCAGCAAGAGGTGTTGACGGTGGTGAACAGCGTTTTTCTAGAGCTAATGATTTTGGATATTCTAAACATCCTGATGAAACTTTGGAAATATGGGATAAAGATAAAGTATTGTCGGATGTAGTTTGGGCGATACGAACTTTCAAGCCAGATGTCATTATAAACCGTTTTAATCACAGAACACCAGGAACTACTCACGGGCATCATACTTCATCGGCAATGTTAAGTATGGAAGCTTTTGACTTAGCAGGAGATAAAACCAAATACCCAGAACAATTAAAACTAACGTCAACTTGGAAACCAAATAGATTATTTTTTAATACATCTTGGTGGTTTTATGGAAGTAGAGAGAAGTTTGCTAAAGCAGATAAGAGTAAAATGTTAAACTTTGATATTGGTGTTTATTATCCATTAAAAGGGTTGTCTAATAATGAGTTAGCATCTATTGCTAGTAGTCAACATCTTTGCCAAGGATTTGGTAGAGTATCTACAAGAGGAAGTCAAACAGAATATGTTGAATTTTTAAAAGGAGAGTTTCCGAAAGACAAAAAAGACATTTTTTCTGGAATAAATACAACATGGAATAGAGTAGAAGGTGGTGGAGAGATTGGAGATATATTATATGATATAGAGAAGAACTTTAATTTTGTAAATCCGTCAAAGCATTTACCTAAATTATTAGAAGCTTATAGTTTAGTTGAAAAACTAAAAGATGCACATTGGAGAGAGATAAAAACGAAGCAATTAAAAACCCTTATTGAGGCTTGTGCGGGTTTGTATCTTGAAGCGTCCGCAAACCAATCTAGCAGTACACCTAACTCAACTATCGAAGTAGCCATTGAAGCTTTAAATAGAAGTGAAGTTAGTATGGACCTAGTCTCGATAACAATGATGCCTAGTAAAAGTAAGATTATAAAGAGCTTGAATTTATTACCTAATAAAAAAGAAACGTTTAAAGAGGTAGTAGCAATTCAAAACCTATCGTTTTCTTCTCCATATTGGTTAAATGCTCCATGGGATTTGGGAATGTATAAAGTGACTAATCAAGAAATGATTGGCAAACCTGAAACACCTAGACCTTTGCAAATTGAGTTCAATTTAATTGTTGAAGACATACCGATTACCATTACAAAGAATATTGTTCGTCGCTATTCAAAAAGAGACAAAGGAGAGATTTACGAGCCTTTTGAAGTTTTACCTAAAGTAACAACGAAATTAAAGAATAAAGTAATTATTTTTTCAGACAGCAAAGCCCAGATGATTCATGTCGATGTGCGTTCAGGTGCAAAAAATGTAGCTGGAGAAGTTTCGTTAAACATACCTAAAGGATGGAAAGTTTCGCCAGAGCGTATCAATTTCAATATTGAACAGAAGGATGACAAACAAACAGTTTCTTTTTTGGTTACACCATCGAAAAATCAATCAGAAGGAAAAGTAACAGCCGTAGCAAAAGTGGCAGGCAAAACTTTTGATAAAGAATTAGTAGAAATAAATTACAATCATATTCCAAAGCAGTCGGTTTTATTACCTTCTGAAGCTAAAGTAGTACGCTTAAATATTAAAAAAGAAGGAAAAGAAATAGGATATATTCAAGGTTCAGGAGATGCTGTTCCAGAAAGCTTACGACAAATTGGTTATAAAGTAACAGAAATACTTCCAGAAGAAATTACGAATGAAACATTATCTAAGTTTGATGCAGTTGTTATCGGTATACGAGCTTACAATACAAAGAAGGCGTTACAATTCAAACAAAAGCATATTCTAACATATGTAAAAAATGGTGGAAACGTAATAGTGCAGTACAACACTAATAGAAGGGTTGATATAAAACCACCATACAAGCTAAAGCTTTCAAGAGATAGAGTTACTGATGAAAATGCAAAGGTAACAATGTTAGCTAAAGAACATGCTGTTTTAAATTTCCCTAATAAAATTGAGACTACTGATTTTGAAGGATGGGTGCAAGAACGCGGTTTGTATTTTCCTAACGAATGGGGAGATGAATTTACACCGATTCTAGCAATGAATGATAAAGGAGAATCTTCAAAAAAGGGTAGTTTACTAATTGCTAAACACGGAAAAGGAAATTACATTTACACAGGTTTAAGTTTCTTTAGAGAATTACCTGCAGGAGTTCCTGGGGCATACAAACTATTTGCAAACTTGTTATCCGTTAAGAGCAAGTAACCAAACACATTTTAATAAACAAAAAAATAGTATTCTTTCATTAGAATGCTATTTTTTTGTTTTAACTATTTATGTTTATAAGTTACCATACAATTTCTTGAGAAACTTTTACGGAAATACAATTGATAGCAGCGAAAATGAATTTCCGAAGAGTTTATCTACATTAGAAATATACCTTTACGTAGCGATTTATTTTAGTAAATCACCAAATTAACCAATCTAATAGGGAGTGATTAAATGTACTTCCAAATACTTAAAGATTTATAAAAGAACTGTAATGAAGCGTAGCTTAGACTTTTTTAAGATAGTAAAAGGGATATTAGTTTTTTCAATATGTATTTTTATTTCGTGTACTCAAGGATTAGAGAGAGCGTATAAAAAATCTTCTACTACCGAAGATTTAGAAATTATTTCAAGAGAGCTGTCTGAAGTTGAGATGGATAATTTGAAGGTGTATATCGCTAATATGGAATCTGAAAATAAAGTAATTGAAGGAAAAAGTTATAAAGAACTTTTAGTTGAAGCAAAGGAAATGGCGTTTCAATTACAATTAAAGAAAGAAGAAGAGGCATTAATAGAACAGAAAAGAATTGATTCTGAAAATAGAAAAAAGAAGAATGAAGCGTTAATAAAATTGTTGTGTTCTAAAGAATGGAGAATTAAATCATATGCTTTTCAAGTGAAAATCTGGGAAAACTCAGAGGAGAACATAGCAATAGCTAAAGAAATATTAAATAAAGCAATGATCTTTAAAGGATCGGAATTTGATTTTTCTGTAGAAGAAGATAATGGTAAAACTTATGTTAGAGGAACATTTGATAAAAAAATTGTACGTTTCTTCAATAGTAACAATGAGCGTAGAAAAGAATATAAAGAGGATGGAACTTATATAGAAAGGGCTGGTGAAGAAGAAGAAACTGGTACTTGGGAATTTACAGAAGATAATAGAATAAGAGAGGCAAGACCTACAGCAAGTAGGTACAAGAGAAATAAAAAAGATATATTCTATATTGATATTAAAACACTAACAGAAGATACATTCTACTTCTTTGAAGAAGAATACAGCACCAATCCTAATGAAATCGTTACGAGTGCGATAGTTATGAAGGTGGATTAGAGGGATTACGATTGAAGTAATGATTTTAATACGTTCTTAAATTACACTTACTGATAATTTGTGTCCTATGTGATAAGATTTCATTCTATGGAAATAAAAAACAGAAAGGTTTTTACACATCATTATAGACGAACGTTAACTAGTTTATTTTTTTTCTTTGAGAGTTTCGGTAATTTTACTGTGTACTAATGCATAATATTCATGAAATTCGGGGAGTAGTATATTTTCGTATTTGTTAGTGTGTTTCAAAATATTTAGGTCAAATAATTGAAGTGCCGCAACTTCACTTTCTTGAATCCTTAAGTTTTTTAAAGGAGCAGTTAATTCAGCAATAAAAACATGATGGAATTCATTATCTATAATTCCATTATCATGGTGTACTTGATGTTTTCGTACAGTAATCTTAGAAAGATCTTCTAACTGAAGATCTAATCCGATTTCTTCTTTGATTTCTCTAAGGGCAGCGGTTTTAATTTCTTCCCCAGTACCAATATGACCTGCTACAGAAATATCCCATAATCCAGGAAACACTTGCTTAGTTAAAGCTCTCTTTTGTAAGAGGATTTTATTTTCAAGAGTATATAACCATATATGTACAGTAATGTGAAAATATCCGAATCTGTGTGCTTCAGATTTGTAGCAAGTTTTACCTGTTGCATTCCCTTGGCTATCAACTATATCGATACGTTCGTCCATTATAATTTCTTTAATTGTATAGGTGCAACTTTAAAGCGTCTTATTTTTTCGTTGTGTTTATTTCTAGAATTTTTTAAGAACATAGATTTAAAAAGTTGAATTTTCGCACTAAAAGTAATACTATCTATCGATTTATTATAGCAAGTGAAGTAAAAGAAATCTAATTTTACTGGATTCATTTTAGACGTTGAGATTTTCAGATAGATATTTAATTTAGTGATTTACTAAATTAGAAAAACTGTATTCATTAAAGTGCAATCCAAATTACACATAATATCAAAAATGAAAAAGTATAAATAATCGTTGGCTCAATTGGAATTTACATATCCATGTAAGAATTATCGTATATGTAATACAACAATTACTTTTTTTAGTAAACACCATTAGTTTTTTATTTTACAATGAAAATAACTTTTTACTTAGCTATTCAAATAGAAAATTATTATTTTTAATTGGCATATAAACTATAATTGAGACTATTATACTTGAAGAAAGATGAAAATTGAAATCGAAAATAAAATGAAACCTTTTGAAGCTTACTCTATAGCATTAAGGAAAATTTGCCCGGAATTAAGTGATGAGGAAATAGATTTTATGTTCGAGAGTATCACGATAACAAGATTAAAGCCTAAAGAATTATACGTTAGAATAGGTGAGATTCAAGATAATTTAGCGTTTTCTTGTAAAGGACTATTGAGAGGTTTTTATATCAATGATAAGGGCGAAGACATAACAATTGCTTTTATTAAAGCGAATAATTATGCAACAGATTACGGATCCTTTATAAATAAAGCCCCTTCAACATTTTCTATCGAAGCTTTAGAACCATGTTTGTTAATTAATATTCCATATTCTTCAATACAAAATTCTTATTTAAAGTTTAAAAATTGTGAAAAATATGGGAGATTGATAGCAGAACATCATTTAATTAAAGTTCAGAATAGGATCAAAGAGTTTTTATTTAACAATGCTGAACAAAGGTATCTTAATTTTATCGCTAAAAATTCTGATATATTAAATCGTATTTCAATTACACATCTTTCTTCATTTTTAGGAGTTAAGAGACAGACATTGACTCGAATCAGAAAAAAATTATGATATAGAGTAATATTGACACAAATGTGTCATATAATAAATATTCAAAATATCGATTTTTGTTAGATTAAAAATAATTTATCTAATGAATTTCAAATATTTATTAAACGTTATTCTTACTATCCCTTTACTACCTATATTGTATTACCAGGGAAAGAAAATAAGAACGAACATACCAAAGTTACCAGAAGCAAAAGGGATTGAAGGATTGGTTTTTAAAAAATCTAATACAACACTTCGTTTAATAACTTTAGGTGATAGTAGTATGGCTGGTGTCGGAGTTAATACTCATAAAGCAGGTTTTGTGGGAACACTTGCTGAAGAATTAGGATTATATTATAATATAAATATTGCTTGGAAGGTTTATGCGAAAAGTGGTTTTACAGCTTTAAAAGTAAAAGAAAGGTTAATCCCTAATATTCAAGAAGATGTGCTGAATTTAATTGTCATTGGTGTTGGTGGAAATGATGCCTTTAAGCTAACGAGTCCAAAAAAATGGATTGATAATGTGAAAATGCTAATAGCTGAATTAAGAGTTAGATATAAAAATCAGCCAATAGTCTTTATAAATATGCCACCGGTAAGAGAAATACCAGCTTTCAGTTTATTAATCAAATATGTTATGGGTAATTTACTAGATTTTTATAGTGATGAATTAGTGGCATTAACTAAAAGTATGGATGGTGTATTTTATTGTTCTAGTAAAATTATGTACAAAGATTATATAAAAAGATACAATTTAAACTCTCATTCAAGCGAGTTTTTCAGTGAAGGTGATAAATTTCACGCATCAAAATTAGCATATCAAATTTGGGCAAAGGATATTGCCAACTTCATTACAGAAAATAAGAATATTAAAAATAGAATGATTGATAATGAGTACGGTACTTAAATATTTAATACAATATGAAAGTCAATTTACTTATTTAGCTTTTGAATAATAAAATAAAAAAACCTTACAAATTAGTTTATATCTGTAAGGTTTGAAAGTATTAGCGGTAGCTATTCGTTGAATTATGCTTTATTTGAAATAAGAAAAAGTTTCTCCATCTTCAATTTTTAATAAAGCTTGGTAAATCATTTTTATTACGTTTTCAACATCATCTCTATGAACCATTTCAACAGTAGTATGCATATAGCGCAATGGTAATGATATAAGTGCAGATGCAACTCCTCCATTACTGTAGGCAAAAGCATCGGTGTCGGTACCTGTTGCTCTAGACAATGCTGAACGTTGGAAAGGAATATTATGTTCTTCTGCTCCCTCAATAATTAAATCACGTAATTTTTGTTGAACAGCTGGTGCGTATGCAATAACTGGACCTTTTCCAATCTCAAGATGTCCTTGTTTTTTCACATCAATCATCGGCGTTGTAGTGTCGTGAGTAACATCAGTAACAATAGCAACGTTAGGTTGTATAGTTTCCGTAATCATTTCTGCACCGCGTAAACCTATTTCTTCTTGAACAGAGTTAGTGATGTATAAACCAAAAGGTAATTCTTTTTTATTTTCGTGTAATAAACGAGCTACTTCTGCAATCATAAATCCGCCCATTCTATTATCTAAAGCACGACAAACAAACTTGTCTCCGTTTAACACGTGGAATTCGTCTGGATACGTAATAACACAACCAACATGAATCTCCATAGCTTCTACTTCTTCTTTAGTAGAGCAACCAACATCTATAAAAATATTATCAGGTTTAGGTGCTTCTTCTTTTGCTTTATTTCTTGTATGAATTGCAGGCCAACCAAATACACCTTTAACAATACCGTTTTTTGTATGAATATTTACAATTTTACTTGGTGCTATTTGATGATCGCTACCACCATTCCTGATCACGTAAATCAAACCATTGTCAGAAATATAATTTACATACCAAGAAATTTCATCGGCGTGTCCTTCAATAACTACTTTATACTTTGCTTTTGGGTTTATAACTCCTACTGCTGAACCATAAGTATCTGTTATGAACTCATCAACATAAGGTTTTAAATAATCCATCCAAATTTTCTGTCCTTCCCATTCATAACCGGTAGGAGCAGCATTATTTAAGTATTTTTCTAAAAAGTCTAGAGACTTTTCATTTAAAATTGATTTATTTTCAGCCATAAATTACTGTTTACGTGTTTAATTTTCTTTTTTATTGTCTGAACCCCAAAACTTTCTGCTCTCTATAAATTCTTCCTGTTCTTTTAATTGCTCAGGAGTTAATACTTTTAAGAAAGAAGGGTGTTGCTCAATTGCAAATTCTATCTTTTCAACAATACTATCGATATTTTCATTTTCGTAATCAAGATCTAATGGTTTTTTAATTACCATAGTTTGTAATACATTACGTTTTTTAATCATTAATCCCTTCTTGTCGAAAGATCTTCTAAAGCCATCAATAACGATTGGTACCACAGTAGGCTTATATGTTTTGATAATATGCGCAGTACCTCTTCTAATTGGTTTAAAAGGAGTAGTGGTTCCTTGAGGAAAGGTAATTACCCAACCATCGTCTAAGGCTTTTCCAATATTAGAAATGTCAGACAATTTAACTTGTCGGTTTATATTCTTTCCAGCACTTCTCCATGTTCTTTCTACTGAAACCGAACCAGTATAGGCAAATATTCGAGGTAAAAGACCAGAACGCATAGTTTCTCCAGCAGCTACGTAATAAATATTCAATTTAGGATTCCATAAGTATCCTATGTTCTTAATATTATCGTCTCTACCTTTTAATGAAGCATTGAAAACATGTATCATTGCTGCAACATCGGCAAAATAGGTTTGGTGATTGGAAATAAATAGTATATTCCTATCAGGTAACTGTCTTAAAATCTCAGAACCTTCAATGCTTAAGTTGTTAAAACTCTTGTAACGACTATGTGATATTATTCCTAAAATTTGAATTAGAAGTCGTTTTATAAATAAAATATGTCCAAAAGGATTTCTTTTGAATAGGGGCATAAAAACTTTTTTAGTTAAACAAATTTACAAAAGATTTTTATTGGATTTCTTTGATTAAATCTTTTATTTCTGAAAGAATCATTGCAGTGGCTCCCCAAACTATATGATCAGAGAAATTAAAGCAAGGAACTTCAATTTTTTTCATGTACGAAGTTTCCATAGTAACAGAAGTAACTAAATTGTCATCAATTAAGTCAACAACTTTAACTTCTATAATTTCAGCAACTTCTTCATTGGGTTGAAAATCAGGATTTTCATCTAAATAACCTAAAAAAGGAGTAACCATAAAATTACTAGGAGGAATGTAGGTTTCGGATAGTTGTCTTATAACTTGAACACGATTTCTATTGATACCTATTTCTTCTTCGAATTCTCTCAAAGCTGTTGCTTTTAAAGAAGCGTCTACTTTATCAACTTTACCTCCAGGTAAGCTTATCTGTGCAGAATGTGCACCATTGTAACTGGCTCTTAAGGTTAATAGGAGCATAGATTCACCAGATTTGTTAGGGTATAACACTGCCAAAACGGCTGCTTTTTTAGGATTACTATCCTTTATTTTTTCTTCAGAGAATTTAATTCTTAATTCTGGGACTAATTTAAATTGTGAGGATCTGCCCCCTAATTCATTTGTTTTTAATGAATTGATATGATTTGAGAAATATGAAAACTTCATTAATAGTGTTACTTTTTCTAGTTTTTGGTGTCTAATATAATGGCTTAAAATTTGATATAGTAAAAATACACAAACAATTAAAATATGAATATAGAAAACAAATACTCAAAATTGGTATTAAGTTTAATTTTTGATGCTATTGGTTACCTTTCTTTTGTTATTCCAGGCATTGCAGAACTTACGGATATTGTATGGGCTCCTGCATCTGCATATATAATGACTAAATTATATAAAGGAAACAAAGGTAAGGTAGGTGCAGTTATTTCATTTATAGAAGAAGCGATGCCAGGATTAGATGTAATTCCTACTTTTACATTAATGTGGTTGTATACCTATGTAATTAATGGGGAAAAAAGAAGAAAAAACGATTGAAGTCTCGTAGTTTATTTTTTGAATAAGAATCCTAAACCTAATCTTCCAAGAAATTTTTTCTCAAACTCCCAGAAAAAATTAAACTGACCAAACAACCATCCGACCATTGGAAGTGTTGTTTGATAGATAGGAAAAATTAAAAGAATTCTTAAAGGATAATATAACCAAGGGCTTATCGTCTCAGGAGATAAGCCTAAAAACGAAGTTATAGGTTTTGCAACCCATGCCGAAAAAGAACCATTTATAGCAAAAACTATAAAAACAGCAAATACATCCCAGTTAGTTTTTAATCCCCAACGTTCCTTGAGTTTCTCCATTGGGCAAATGTATATAAAAGTAAAAAAGGAAACAAAATGTTTCCCTTTTTTATTATTATGTATATTTAATCTTATTTCTTACCAAATAAACCGCCTAGTAAACCACCAAGTAAGCCTCCTGATTTTTGTTGATTTCCATTGCCTAAGACCATTCCTGCTACATCATCAATAACGCTACCATCTCCATCAGCATCTAATATTTTTTCTAAGAAGCTTTGTTCTTGTTGTGTGCTGTTTCCACCTAACATTCCACCTAATAAACCACCTAAATCACCTGCGTTGTTAACTCCATTTTGACGTGTTTGTTTACCTAAAACACCCATCAAAATAGGTGCAGCAGTTTTCAAAATATTTGCTACAGCACCAGCATCTATTCCAGCTTTTTCACCAATAACTTTCTGAACACCTTGTTGCTTGTTCCCTAAAACGTGACCTAATATTTTATCACCATCATTAATAACATTTTCATCTACACCGCCACCAAATAAATCACCCAAATTGTCTAATATACCTCCATCATGTTTACTTAAAGCACCCATTAAACCCTCAGCTCCTTGTGGTGAAGACGCGTTTCTTTGCATTGCTTTCATTAGTACAGGCAATGCCATAGTTAATACACTACTTGTTTTGTTACTATCTTGCCCAGTAGATCCTGCAACACCACTAATAATCGTTTTCCCAATAGGTCCGTTTAATAAGTCTAAAATTCCTTCCATTTGTTGTTTTTTAAGATTTAATAATATTTATACAATTAGTAGACACAATATACAAAAACGAAGTCACATTTTTATATTTAATTTATATCATGTACGTAAGTAATACAATCTATTTTCTATTTTTACAAATCGTATACAAATAGAAAACTTAATTTATGAAGAAATTAGCTTTACATTGGAAAATAATAATTGGAATGCTACTAGGTATAGTGTTTGGGTTCATCATGAACACTGTAAGTGGAGGAAAGGGCTTTGTAGCTGATTGGATAGCTCCGTTTGGTAAAATCTTCATTAACCTTTTAAAGTTGATTGCAGTACCATTAATATTAGCTTCATTAATTAAGGGTATTTCTGACTTAAAAGATATTTCTAAGATTAAGACGATGGGTTTAAGAACTATCATTATTTATGTAGGAACTACATTAGTGGCCATAGTAATAGGTTTAACTATAGTTAATTTGGTTGGTCCTGGAAAAGGAATGTCTCAAGATACGATTGCTAAGATTAAAACTAAGTACGAAAATGATGCAGGAGTAGCTGATAAATTAATGAAAGCTTCTGCACAAAAAGATGCTGGACCGTTACAAGCGCTAGTAGATATATTTCCTAGTAATATTTTTATTTCTTTAGGAGAGGCAAAAATGCTTCAGGTTATTTTCTTTGCTCTATTTGTAGGTATATGTTTATTGTTAATATCTGAAGAAAAAGCAAAACCTTTAGTGAGCTTTTTTGACTCGTTGAATGAGGTAGTAATGAAAATGGTTGATTTAATTATGTTATTTGCACCTTATGCAGTTTTTGCATTAATGGCTAACGTTATTATAGCTTTCGATGACACAGAAATCCTTTTAAAACTTTTAAATTATGCCTTTTGTGTAATTGGAGGGTTAGCTTTAATGGTTGGGTTTTACTTACTGTTAATTAGTATATACACAAAAAAATCACCTCTATGGTTTTTGAAAAATATATCACCAGCACAGTTACTAGCTTTCTCTACTAGCTCAAGTGCAGCTACTTTGCCAGTTACAATGGAACGTGTTGAAGAGCATTTAGGAGTAGATAAAGAAGTTTCTGGGTTTGTGTTACCAGTTGGTGCTACTGTTAATATGGATGGAACTAGTTTATATCAAGGAATTGCAGCTGTATTTATTATGCAAGTAATTTGGCCAGAAGGGTTAACGTTTTCAAATCAATTAGTAATTGTAGCCACAGCATTATTAGCATCTATAGGAAGCGCTGCTGTGCCAAGTGCAGGTATGGTTATGCTTGTGATAGTATTGGAATCTATTGGTTTTCCAGCTGAGTTATTACCTATAGGATTAGCTTTGATTTTTGCTGTGGATAGACCATTGGATATGTGTAGAACTGTAGTTAATGTAACTGGAGACGCAACAGTATCTATGATCGTTGCAAAATCCTTAGATAAATTGCACGAGCCTAACCCTCAAAATTGGGATGATAATTATGATAAAGTAAAATAGTTAGTATAATAACAAGGATTTGAGAAAATCGTTTCAAAATAAATTAAATTAACTGATTTTGAATAAAATAACAACTCCTTTAGTTTCAGTTGAATGGCTGTTTAATAATTTGAAAGCTAAAGATTTAATAATTTTTGATGCTACAATTAACAAAGTAGGAACAGTAGAATCAGGAACAGAAAAGCAACAAATAAAAGGAGCTCAGTTCTTTGATATAAAAAATCATTTTTCAGAAGTAAAATCAGACTTTCCAAATACATTACTAGAGAAAAATGAATTTGAAAAAAGAGTTAGAGAGCTTGGTGTAAGTAATGAAAGTATTATTGTAGTTTATGACGACTTAGGAATATATTCTTCTGCAAGAGTATGGTGGATGTTTCAGGTTTTTGGGTTCAGTAATATTGCTGTCCTAAACGGAGGCTTACCAGAATGGCTTAGAAGAGGTTTTCCTATTGAAAAACCTATTGAAGAATCTTCTAAAACCATAATAAATAAGAAAGGAGATTTTATAGCTTCTTTTCAAGCTAATTTATTTGCTTCTACAAATCAGGTTTTAAAAGCTATCGACGGTAGGTTTTGTATAACTGACGCACGATCTGAAGACCGTTTTTATGTTAGAATACCTGAGCCAAGAAAAGGGTTGAAAGGAGGTCATATATCTAATGCTAACAGTTTACCTTTTACTTCGGTTATAGAAGATGGAAAGATGAAATCTATACAAGAGTTAAAAGATATTTTTTCAAAAGTTAATCCTAATAATAACAAGTATATCTTTACTTGCGGAAGTGGTATTACAGCTTGCATTTTAGCTCTAGCTCTTCATGCTTCTGGTGATGTAGGCTATGCTATATATGACGGATCGTGGACAGAGTGGGCAAGTACAGAAGGATTACCTATTAATACTTGAGGTTAAAAATAGTGATATAAAATTTTTGTGTTTTGTAAACCGTCCAAATAAAAATGCTAAATAAAAACTAATTATTATGAAAAAGATTATAGGGTTGTGCATACTATTTTGGAGTACCGGATTAATTGCTCAAAAATATAACCTTAACCACAAGGAGTATGTTAACAAGTTAAAGAACGCTAAGGAAATTCAGCATAAGGAATATCTTAATACTTATGATAAAGCCATACAATTACGCCCTAACGATATAGATTTAAAGATAGAAAAATGTAATTATATAAATTTCTCTTATTATGATGAGTATGAAGAGTATTCTCTAAACTATGAAGCGTTCATAGAATGTATCAATAAATTATACAAAGAACATCAAAATAACCCTAAAGTACTTCTATTTAAAGCAAGGAATACCTATGGTGATTCATTAGCTGATGTTTTGAAAGTAGCGAAGCTAAGCATTAGGAAAAATGCTAAATCTTGGAATCCAAATCAAGCTTCTGAACTATACTATACATTAGCCAAAAATAGTTTTAATAAAGAGAACTTTAGTATGGCTTTAAGCTTTTTGGAAAAAGCTAGAGTTTATAAAGATACTACTGATTATTCTATTCTTTCAGCTAAAATATACATGTCTGTTGATAATAAAAAGCAAGCACTTTCAGCGCTATTAGAAAAGGTAGAAAACGATTCAGAAGCATGGAAACTAAATCAAAAAGCAGAACTATTACTCAAATTAGAAAAACCAAATCAAGCTTTAGAGTTGTACAAAAGAGTAGAGAAAAAAGATAGCTCATATGTTAATAATGCTAATTTAACAAAGGTTTTCAAAGATCTAAAGAAGTATGATATCGCAAGATCTTATCTTATAAAAGATACAATACATGAATGGAAGAAAGCTCAAGTATTATCTGATCTTTTTGTTTTTGACTTGGAATACTCTAAACCCAAAGAAGCATTAGATAGTTATAGAAAAGCACAAGATTCAAATTTTTATGATGACTTCTTTGGTGTTAAACGAATTAAAATTTTTTTAAGATCACCTTTCTTAGGTTGGAGTTTGAATGAAGTTTTACATATAATAATATTACTACTAACTATTGTTGTGCTATTTGTAGCTCCTTATGTTATAGTGCTCCCAATTCAATTTTTAGGCAAACGATTAAACTGGAAACCAGTAGCATTAAAAGTACCATTTGATTGGAATTTAAAACATTTTTGGTTAATTATTTTCGCTTATTTCAGTATTGATATTATACTTCAATTAATCTTTGAATACCAACTTTTCTTGGATGCATATTTTTCAGATTATACAACAGAAACTGGAGAAATTAATGGTCAATTGTACATAGCATATTTTAGTTTAATGGCGTTAGGAGTGGCGTTATTTTTGAATAAAAAAAGAGTATCATATTTAACAAAAACAAATCTTCCTATTTTAAGAACAATTACATTATTTATCATTTTTATGATTGTAAATATGACGCTGATTAAAATCCTTAGAAGTGTAGATTTATCTACAATACCGATGAGTTTAAAGGCGGAAATAAAGTTTTTGATTACAGAATATGGTTTTAGTGTAGCCTTTTTCTTCGTGGTAATACTTGTACCTATATATGAAGAAATAATTTTTAGAGGCATAATATTGAGTTCAGTAGAGAAGCACATAGGGTTTTGGAAAGCAAATTTAATACAGGCAGTATTATTCGCTTTAGTGCATCAGAATATGGAAGTATTTCTATTCTACATTCTATTTGCTGTTGTTTTAGGGCTTTTGGTAAAAAAAACAAAAGGGTTGTTAACAGGAATATTATTCCATTCAGGAAATAATTTTATGTTTTTAATCGCCTTATATTTTTCGATAGTGGCGGAAGGCTTAACATAATGCTATCAACTCTTTGTAGTCAGTTATTACCATATTGGCATGCTCTAAAGTTTGGTTCGTAACTGCAGGGTTATCGTAACCTACCACAAAAATACCAGCATCATTAGCCGCTTTAATACCATTATCTGAATCTTCTATAACAATGCACTCATTTCTATCATAGCCACCTAAAATAGCCGCTTTTTCAAAAATTTCAGGATGAGGTTTTGAAGCCTTTAAATCTGCTCCACTTATTTTAGCTTTAAAATAATGCTGTAAGTCAAAACGATCAAATACTCGGTTGATGTTCACCATAGCAGAAGACGAGGCTAATACTAAAGTTATCCCTTTATTATAAAAGAAACGAATAAGATGTTCTACGCCATCAATTAATTTAAGGTTAGGGTCATTTTCAAAAAAATCAACGTATCGTTTTCTTTTACTTAAAACCAAATCTTCTGGTTTTTCATTCAAGTTAAAGTGAGAAATTAATTTCTGGAAAGCATTTATTGTAGATGAACCTGTTAACGATTTGTATACATCATCTGAAACCTCTAAATCTAAAGATTCAAAAACTTCATAATAGGCTTTTTTATGTAATTCTTCAGAGTCTATAATAACTCCATCCATATCAAAAATTACACATTTAAGATTTGTAATCATTTAACTTAAAAATTTAGATTTTAACTCAGGTGTAGGAATCATACATTGTTCTCTTTTTCCAAACCAATTGTATCTGTTTTTTGCTATAACATCGTAAATAACGTCTCTTATAGTATCTGGTATTACAATAAACAATTGCATAAAATTCCAAAAGCCACCAAAGGTATTTATTATTTTTAATGCAGCCGTCGATTTTGTATAATAAGCTACATTTGGATCATAAAGAATTATAGAATCAATTTTCGTACTATCGATACCTAAATAATTCAAAAGTTTTTCTCCGTAATTAGAATCTAGAGAGGCAAATAAGAAATTATCTTCCTTATCATGTTTGATGATGGTAGTTACAGCACTGTTACATAAATTACAAACACCATCAAAAAGGACTATTTTTTTGTTCTCTGGAAACTCCATAATAACTAGAAATTGAAAATTTTATCAAAATTACGATAACTTTTTGTAACATAATTTTAAAAGCAGCGTCTAGTGTGTATGAGTAAGTTAAAAATTATGAATTATATATAACTTACATTAGTAAAAATTAACCAAACTAGTATGATTAGAATAGAAGAACTACATAAATCTTATCCAATTGGTAAAGATTCACTTCATGTTTTAAAAGGATTAGACTTACACATAAAAGAAGGAGAATTTGTTTCTATTATGGGAAGTTCAGGTTCTGGAAAATCTACATTATTGAATATAGTTGGACTTCTTGATACACATGATGAGGGTAGATATTATCTAAATAATCAACTTATTGAGAATCTAAACGAGAAAAAAGCTGCGATTCTACGAAATAAATTTTTAGGTTTTGTTTTTCAGTCATTTAATTTAATCTCTTATAAAACGGCAGTAGAAAATGTAGCACTTCCATTGTACTACAAAGGTATAGGTAGGAAAGAACGAGTAAAGATAGGATTAGAATATTTAGACAAAGTAGGACTAGAGCCATGGGCAAATCATTTACCTAATGAATTATCAGGAGGTCAAAAACAACGTGTCGCTATAGCAAGAGCATTAGCTACTAGGCCTAAAGTTATCTTAGCAGATGAACCAACGGGTGCCTTAGATTCTACAACAACCGATTCGGTAATGGATTTACTAAAAGGAATTAATGATGAAGGAATGACAGTATTTGTAATTACGCACGAGGAAGATGTTGCTGAACAAACCGATAGAATTGTAAGGTTGAAAGATGGTGTAATTATTAGTGATGAGTTAACAGAATCTGGTAAAGCAAAAAGTAAAGTGTAATGTTCGATATAGACGCTTGGAGAGAAATATTTCAGAGTATTAGTAAGAATAAGCTAAGGGCAATTTTATCCGGCTTTACTGTAGCTTTTGCTATATTACTATTCACATTATTATTTGGAATTGTAAACGGATTACAAAATTTCTTTACACAAGCTTTTGTAGACGATGCAGACAATTCAATGTTTGTTCGTGCATGGAAAACAACAAAACCATACAAAGGACTTCAGTCGGGAAGAATAGTACAGTTGAAAAATAAAGACTTGAAATATATAGTTGAAAACTACGGAGATAAAATTCAACACATATCGGCAAGAAGGTATTCAAATGCAAGTATTACTTACAAGAATAAACAAGATGTCTACAATATTAGAGCTGTTCATCCAGATCATAGATATTTGGAGAAAACAATAATAGATGAAGGTCGTTTTATTAATCAATTAGATTTAAATCAAGGAAGTAAAGTAATTGTAATAGGACGTTTAGTAAAGCAAGATCTATTTGGAGAACGACCAGCTTTAGGAAGATATATAAATGTTAGTAATATTTCTTACAAAATTATTGGAGTATTTTCTGATGAAGGAGGAGATCGTGAAGAGCGTAACGTGTACATTCCAATTACAACAGCACAGAAATTATATGGAAATAATGATCATATAGATAATATTGTGATAGGATATAATCCAAGATTAACTATCGATGCTGCTGTCACATTTGGTAACCGATTAGAAAGAGATCTAAAGAAACAATTAGATGTTCATCCAGATGATCAAAGTGCTTTATTTATAAACAATATGGCAGAGGCAAATAAAGGAGTTGGACAATTAACAACAGCATTATTTTTCATTGTCATTTTTGTCGGATCAGGAACACTAATAGCTGGAATTATTGGAATTAGTAATATCATGATTTTCTCTATAAAAGAACGTACAAAAGAGTTCGGAATACGTAAAGCATTAGGTGCAAAACCCGCATCTATAGTTAGTATGGTTGTTAAAGAATCACTTTTAATAACAGGATTGGCGGGCTATTTAGGACTTATGCTGGGTACCTTTATTCTCAGTCAAATAGGAGACGGATTAGAGGAGTATTTTATTTACAATCCAAGTGTTAGTTCAGGAATTGTTGTTGGAGCAACAGTTACGTTAATAATAGCAGGACTATTGGCAGGATATTTACCTGCTAAAAAAGCTGCAGAAATAAAACCTATAGTAGCCTTAAGAGCAGATTAGTTATGTTTAAATTTATATTTGATTCTGATACGTGGCAAGAAATTTACGGAGGTATTCGTAAAAATAAAACCAGAACAATAATTACGATTATTGGAGTTCTTTGGGGTATCTTTCTTTTAGTAGTCCTTTTAGGAGCTGCAAGAGGAATGGAAAATAATTTCAAAAGTGTATTTGGAGATTTTGCAACAAATAGTATCGCAGTTTGGACTAATAGAACTGATACACCTTTCAAAGGATTTCAAAAAGGAAGACGAATTCAGCTTAAAACTAGAGATGTCGAAATTTTAAAAGAAGAGTTTAAAGAGGAATTACAATACATTGTTCCAAGATGTCAAACTTCTAGTTTAATTGTAAATGGATTTAAGTCTGGAGATTTTCAAGTAAGTGGAGACTATCCAGTATTAGATAAAGTACAAAAGAAGGCTCTAATTTACGGAAGATTCTTGAATGAAAATGATATTAAAAATAAAACTAAGGTTGTTGTAATTGAAGAGAATATTTACAAACAAATTTTTGAAAAAGATGAATATCCTATAAATAAGTATATAATTATCAATAGTGTAAATTATAAAGTTATAGGAGTATACGAGTCTGGTTCTATAGATTTTGATGGAGATGCAGCTTACATACCTTTTACTACCTTTCAGCAAATATACAATAGAGGAAATGAAATTGATTGGATGTTGATAACTGCCAATTCTACAGTAGACATAAACCAATTCGAAAAAGACGTACAATTAACTATTAAGAATTTACATAAGGTACATCCAGAAGATAGTAAAGCAGTAGGAGGAGTAAACTTAGCAAAGCAAATAGGTAAAATTACAGGGTTTCTTACAGGAATGCAATTTTTAACATGGTTTGTTGGAATTGCAACACTAATAGCCGGTGTTTTTGCAATTGGAAACATATTATTAATTACAGTTAAAGAGCGTACAAAAGAAATAGGAATACGAAGAGCTTTAGGTGCTACACCAATAGAAATTAGACAACAAGTAATACTAGAATCTGTTTTCTTAACAACAATAGCTGGAATGTTAGGAATTATTTTTGGAGGACTTGTATTATTTTTAATAGATAAAGCTTTTGGTACAGGACCAGATCCTACACTATTAAATCCTACTGTAAACATTCCAATAATATTAATAGCTTTTGGCATTTTGATAGTATTAGGAACAAGCATCGGATTAATACCTGCTTTTATGGCAACTAAGATAAAACCAATTGAAGCATTAAGAGAAGAATAAAAATAAATAATCAGACTTTATAAATAAATAAAATGAGTAAAAGAGCAAAAATTATATTAGCAATTGTAGGCGTACTGTTTGTTATAGTATTAATTTGGTTTGGACAAAAAAATAAAAAGAACATTGTACAGTTTGAAACAGAAAAACCATTCAAAGCAACAATTACCAAAAAAACTGTAGCAACAGGAAAAGTACTTCCCCTTGAAGAAGTAGAGATTAAGCCACAAATAGCAGGAATAGTAGATAAAGTTGTAGCTGTTGAAGGACAAATAGTAAAGGCTGGTGATTTAATAGCTACCGTTAGAGTTGTACCGAATATACAATCGTTAAATGCAGCAAACGGTGATATTAAAAATGCTCAACTAACTTTTGAAAATGCAAAAACTCAATTCGAAAGAAATAAGAATTTATTTGAAAAAGGAGTTATTTCTCGTTTAGATTTTGAAAACTCAGAGCTTAATTTCAACAATACGAGGCAACAGTTAAACAATGCAAAATCTAATTTAGATATCATTAAAAGAGGTACTACTGCAGGTTTAGGAAATGTAGCAAATACAAATATAAGAGCAACATCGTCTGGTATGATTGTAGAAATACCTGTAAAGAGAGGATATCAAGTAATTCAAAGTAACAGTTTTAACGCAGGTACTACGATTGCTACAATTGCAGACATGAGTAAAATGATTTTTGAAGGTAAAGTAGATGAATCTGAAGTAGGAAAATTGGTAAAAGGAACAGAATTACAAGTTTCTTTAGGAGCTATTGAAAACAAGAAGTTTCCAGCAGTTCTAAATTTTATAGCGCCAAAAGGAACAGAAGAAGGAGGAGCTGTACAGTTCAAAGTAAAGGCAGATGTTACATTAGACGATCAATATTTTATAAGAGCGGGATATTCTGCGAATGCTGATATTGTATTAGAGAAAAAAGATAGTGTTTTATCTATAAAAGAAGCTTTACTGCGTTTCGACAAAAAAACTGAAAAACCATATGTTGAAGTTAAAACAGGTGAAGATAAATTTGAAAAGAAAGAATTAGAGTTAGGAATTTCTGATGGTGTTAATATTGAAATCGTATCAGGAGTAACTCCTGAAGATGAAATCAAGATTTGGAATAAAGCATCTAAAGACAAGGATAAAAAGAAGAAAGACTAATCTTTATAACATAAAACAAAAAAAGGAACCTCTAACAAGGTTCCTTTTTTTTATTCATCGAATCAAATAATCATTTTATCGAAAATTAAGATCATAACGTCTAAAGTTTTTGTTTTCAAATAATTATATGTGTAAATTTATATCGTAGTAGAAGTTTAACCCCGAAAATATCATTACTATGAGACAAAATTACCTTTCTTACATACTTATAATAATAGTATCGATCTCATCAGCTTATTCGCAGAGCTCACCTTTCAACTGTGTAACAGAAGCTTATTTATTCCAAAACAATGACGTTTATGCGCAGAACCTAGCATCTGGAAGTGCAAATTTAGATGGTATTAATCTTACGCCAGCTAATATAAATGGAGTTGGATATAACAGTAAAGACGGTTATATCTGGGGATCATTAAAATCACCGTCTAATACAATAGTAAGGATTGGTAATAATTATGAAGTAACAACATATACTGTGGCTAATGCTCCATTCTCTTATGTTGGAGACGTAAACCAAGATGGTATTTACTATATGAAGAACGGAAGCTCATCTTATAATATGATAGATTTGGATCCAGATTCGTCAGCATATTTGACCAATATAGGATCAGGAACATTATCAGAAGCTATAACAAACCACGATTGGGCGTTTAACTCAGTTGATAATATGTTATATACGGTTGAAAAAAACACTAATATATTATTCAGAATTAATCCGCAAACAGGTAACGTACAATCACTAGGAGAAGTACCAATTCTGTCTGGTCTTTCATATACTTATGGAGCAGTTTACTTTGATGTTGACGGTAACTTTTATGTTTCAGCAAACCAAACAGGTACTGTTTATGTTGTTTATGCAGTACAAAATGTAGCGCAAAGTTCAGATATGACTTCTAACTTATTCGCATATGGTCCGTCAAGTTCTAGTAACGATGGGGCAAGATGTCCAACAGCACCAGTTCCACAAGAAAACTGCACAAATGGAATCGATGATGATGGAGATGGATTATCAGATTGTGACGACCCATCATGTTCTGGAGTTTCAGCATGTCCAGTTTATTCTTCAACTTCTACAGGAAACAATGGAGGATTAGAAAGTAACAATCGATTGTCTCAACGAATTGGGCAGAGAAACTTAAATAGGTTCAAAACAAACTACAGATTTGATATAAATAAAGCTCGAAGAATAGATAAGCAGTTTATAACAGAGTTACAAGCAAGAAATAACAATATAACATTATGGGATTTTATACCTACAGAAGCTATTGCGCAAGCATCTGCTGTAGAAAGTTCACCATCAGATTTAGTTGAAATAACCAATGCTGTAGATGTTTTATCAGTAGATTATATAAAGAATGAAGAAGCAATAGGAACCTTATTGGTATTGAAAACTGAAGACAAAGTATACGAACATACAAAGCATATTTGTGATCGTTTTACAGGGTCTCAATTATTATCGGTTTCCAATCTTGAGGTAAATGAAGAAAAATTCTTACAATCGGTGGTTAAACGAGAAGATGGTAAAATTGAATTTGTAGCCAGTTTTTCTGCTAGAATAGGAAGTAACGATACTTTCCATGTAGAATCACATTGGAATCTAGATAAATATACACCAAATGAAGGTTTTTATAATTTTCAAGTGTGGGCTAGTTCGGTGGATGATTTATATAAATTAGTTGAAGAAGTGGTTAAATTGATAGACGAACAAAAATCAATAGAGGATTATACGCACTCTGAAGCACCACCTGTATATATTCGTAAAGCATCTTATGCTAAAGGAAATATGAATCTTGAAATCATAAATACTTTAGGAAATACAAATGTTGTATTGGAAGGAAATAAGAGAAGTACAGAAACTGAAGTAGAAGAAAATAAGAGTTATACCATTAATTTAGAATCGTATGTAAATAATATAACTGTAGATACTGGTAATCTTTATGATTTTGGATTTAGACTTAAAAATTCTTATGATATGACGCCAGATGATCTATTTATCTCAGATGGTACATGGGGAATAGACTATAGTTCACAACCGTTTATTGATGAGTTTTTAGTTTCTCAGAATGAAGAAGATTTTCTAGATGATGTTTATGGAATAGAAAGAAAGATATCAGTACAAACAACTACTAACCAAGATGTGTCTATATATCGTTCGTTAACACCAAAGTTTAGCCCAGTTGATTTAAGCGAATATGGAAAATTATCGCTTAAGGCAAAAGGAACAGGAACACTAAAAGTTACTTTAGTTAAAGAAGGAATAGATTCATGGGAAGATCAACCTTCATTAAACATAACATTGTCTACTACAAAAAAACAATATATGTTTAACGTCTCTGATTTTGAAGGGATTAATGACTCTGAAGATTATAAAGACGTAAAAATGCTTTTCTTCACGTTAGTAGCTAATGGAAATGGTACAGAAAACAAAGATTTAGAAATTGAATCAATACAATTCTCAAACAGAGCAACAGCAAGTACAGACGAAGTGATAAAAAACAAGGAAGTTATATTTAGTCCTAACCCAATGACTAATGTTGGAGAATTTAAATTTAACACAGAAACAAATGGAGTGTGTAGTATCAAAATATACTCAATATTAGGAGAACTAGTTGAAGTAAAAAAACAAGAAGTTTATGCAGGACATAATACTATCAAATTACATAAAGATAAATTAAGTGATGGAATTTACATGTATAAATTAACATATGATAATGAGGAGGTTAGAGGAAAAATAGTGATAAAATAACTCCAAGATGAATTAATTGTATGTCGTTAACCTGTACTTCATCGATATAAACATTCCACTTATCGATAAAAGACCTTCTAAACATCTAAAAATTAAATTTAGAAGAGAACTAAAGTTGTAATTTTGCCACGCCAAAAGAAACTAAATAAATAATAAACTAGCTGTAAATGATTGATTTAATAAAGATTTTGAAAACAATATTAACGCCTAATACTACAGGTGGAATACTAACAAGAATACCTGTTTATACTGATAAAAATAACAGCCCCTTTAAAAGATAATATAATCCCCAATTATAATCCCCCAATATAGTAGATGTTACATCTATTTGTTTAATCCCCAATAAAAGTGAACTCAAAATTATTTTTGAGTTCCTTTTTTTTGTGCCTATTACAGCTTTAACTTCTGTTGCTCACTAAAACTTAGAATTTATCTATAAATCAAATAAGTGTTTATATATTAAAAGTATATTTGTTAGGCTTACTTTTGATAATAGAATAGATGAAAAAAGTTTTAAATTATATTGATGGTGAATTTACAGCTCCAATTCAAGATAACTGGATAGAAAATTTTAATCCATCAAAGGGAGAAGTTTACGGTCACATACCTAATTCAACAAAGCAAGACGTAGAAAAAGCTTATCAAGCAGCACAAAAAGCATTTCCATCTTGGTCAACAACCACATTAAATCAAAGACATACTATTTTATCTAAAATAGCATTTTTGATAGAAGAAAACCTAGAAAATCTAGCTCAAGCAGAAGCACTAGACAATGGAAAACCTTTGTCATTAGCCAAAGCGATAGACATACCTAGAGCGTCATCGAATTTTAAGTTTTTTGCAAATGCAATTACACAATTTTCTTCTGAAGCACACGAGAGTATAGGTGCTGATGCAATAAATATTACTTTAAGAGAGCCCATAGGAGTAGTGGCATGCATTTCACCATGGAATTTACCATTGTATCTATTTACTTGGAAAATAGCGCCAGCCATTGCAGCAGGTAATTGTGTAGTCGCTAAACCTAGTGAAATTACTCCCATGACAGCATTTCTATTAGGAGAGATATGCAACAAAGCAGGTTTACCAAAAGGAGTTCTAAATATTATTCATGGATTAGGAAGCATAACAGGACAAGCCATTATAGAACATCCAAATATAAAAGCTATTTCTTTTACAGGAGGAACAAGTACTGGAGCACATATTGCTAGAACAGCTGTGCCATTATTTAAAAAGCTTTCACTAGAATTAGGAGGTAAAAATCCTAACATCATCTTTGCAGATTGCGATTATGATAAAATGCTTGAAACTACTGTACGTTCTTCATTTGCGAATCAGGGACAAATATGTTTATGCGGTAGTAGAATTTTTGTGGAAGCAACAATTTTCGAAAAATTTAAAAAAGATTTTGTAAAAAAAGTATCGGCGCTTAAAGTTGGAGATCCTTTTTGTCCGAAAACCGATATAGGGGCATTAGTATCTAAAACACATCTAGAGAAAGTAAAGTCATACATAGATAGTACCAGAGAGGAAATAGGGAAAATACTTTTTGGAGGTAAAAAAGTAAGCGTAGAGAATAATGAAAACGGTTATTTTTTGCAACCAACTATAATTGAAGTTTACGACAATAAATGTAAATTAAATCAAGAAGAAATATTTGGTCCGTTGGTAACAGTAATGCCATTTAGTACAGAAGAAGAAGTAATTAAGATGGCAAACGATGTAAAATATGGTTTATCTGCCACCTTATGGACTAATAATTTAAATAGAACAATGAAACTTACTAAACAATTGCATTCAGGAATTGTTTGGGTAAACACTTGGTTATTGCGCGATTTACGAACACCTTTTGGAGGAAAAAAAGCCAGTGGAGTAGGAAGAGAAGGCGGTTTTGAGGCACTACGCTTTTTTACAGAACCAAAAAATATATGTATCAAATATTGAAAAAATAAATTATGAAATTACAAGTAATAATCATGTTTTTAGCCATAGCAAATCTATCTTTTGCTCAAAAGAATTTCAAAAAACATGCAAAAGAAAATATAGTAATAAACTACCCAGATAATTGGAGATTAGATGTATCTGGACAAATGAATACAGAGTTTATTTTATTCTCTGAACTAGAAGAGAATGATACCTTTCAGGAAAATATTAATCTACTAAAGCAAGATTTAAAAGGGCAAGGGTTTACCATGGAATCTTATGTGAAACTTTCTAAAAATCAAATCAAAAAAATGGTGCCTAACGGAAAGATAATAGAAAGTAAATATGTTAATGATGATCAACCACATTATGTTATAATTTGGACAGGTTTTGTATCAGGTAATAATCTAAAATTTAAGCAACTTTTTTTTCTTGAAAATGAAAGTGCATACGTTTTAACATTCACTACATTACCAGAAACGTTTGACCAATATATAGATTTAGGTAATAAAATATTAAATAGCTTTAAACTTAAAAAATGAATTTAGGACTACATCAAAAAAATGCTCTGGTTTGTGGAAGTACACAAGGAATAGGAAGAGCAATTGCAATAGGGTTAGCAGAAGAAGGAGCAAACATTACTTTGATAGCGAGAAATGAAGAAAAATTAAAAGAAGTTTTAGCGTTATTAGCTAATAGAAATCAGCATCATAACTACATAGTAGCTGATTTTTCAAACCCAGAACAATTGAGAAAGAAAATTGAGAGATCAACGCAAGAGTACCATATTCTAATAAATAATACAGGCGGTCCTGCAGGCGGTCCTATATTTAATGCTAAAGTTGAAGAATTTGAAAAAGCATTTACACAGCATCTAAAATGTAATCATATATTAGTTCAATCATTAGTTCCCTACATGAAAACACAACGTTATGGTAGGGTAATAAATATTATATCAACTTCAGTTAAGCAGCCTCTAGATGGTTTGGGAGTTTCAAATACTATAAGAGGAGCTGTTGCAAATTGGTCAAAGACAATGGCAAATGAATTAGGGGAATTTGGTATAACAGTAAACAATGTGTTACCAGGAGCAACTGCTACAGAAAGATTAAATGAAATTATAGCTAACAAGGCAGTTAAAACAGGTAAATCTAAAGAGGAAGTTATTACATCAATGAAAAATGCATCACCAGCCAAACGTTTTGCAGAACCAGATGAAGTAGCTAATGCTGTATTATTCTTAGCTAGCGAGCGAGCTAGTTATATTAATGGTATAAATGTACCCGTAGATGGAGGTCGAACAAAATCACTGTAAAACCCCTTTTATTAAATAATTTTTTACCTCTTTATTTTTAAAGAAAAACCCTAGAGGTTGTAAAGTTGTAAGTGGTTAGTTTTGAGAAGGAAACAAAAAACTAACTTAAGATTATGCCACAAAGAATGACAATTACGGAGAGTTATTGGGGAGTATGCAAAAAATGGGGAATACCATACCCTTGTAGAAAGACAAGAAGAGTTACTAAATGGAGATACGTATTTAGTAGACTTAAAGAGTATCGCTGGGGTGTATTCTGTTATTTGGTAGGTTGTGAAAATGGAAAAAAGTATTCGTGGTATGCGCCATGTTTAAATGTTTTTGGAACCGCAGAGTTTTATAACAAAGAAATGTATTTTGATGATGAAAAAAAATCATCAGGAACATGTAATTGGTAAAATTAGAACTCATACAACAATAAAATCATTGTTTCTAGTTTTATAATATTTTGAATACCAATGGTGATTTGAAATTTTGAAAAGAAAAATTATTAGCACAACTACTTTTTAAGTAACTTTAAAACGTTTTTATGCAAATACTATAACTATAAATTAGAAACAATGAAATTAGTACAACCAATTAACTTTAAGAAATGGATAGATGAACATCGCCATTTATTAAAACCTCCAGTAGGTAACAAACAGGTATGGGATAATGGAGAATACATTGTTATGGTTGTAGGTGGTCCTAATAATAGAAAAGACTACCATTATAATGAGACTCCTGAGTTCTTCTATCAGCTAGAAGGAGACATGATTTTAAAAATCATTGATGACAAAGGAGAAATGGTTGATGTTGAAATAAATGAAGGAGATATTTATTTGTTACCAGCCAAAATACCACACTCACCACAACGAAAAGAAAATACAGTTGGTTTAGTTATAGAATATCCAAGATCCGAAGGAATGCAAGACGCCCTAGAATGGTATTGCGAAAACTGTGGAACACCTTTGTACAGAGAAAAGTTTGCTTTAGATAATATTGAAACTGACATGCCAAAAATATTTGACACTTATTATTCAGATATACAAAAATGTACGTGTAGTAATTGCGGTACGGTAATGAAAGCACCAAATAAAGTTTAAAAACTTTACTTTATCATCATGTTCAATCATTATAACTTAACCGTAAAAAATATTCAATAAAAAATGAAAGAAAGAAAACTACGTATCAACGGGCACTCACATTTACTTCCATATCCAGAAGAAATTCCTCAATACATGAAAGATAAAGGTATTTTTTGGGTAGATAAGGACAGAAAATATATGTTACAGAAAGATTGGAGTAGGCCGGTAACCGATTCGAGTTTCTTTTTAAATGAAAAGTTGGCTTGGATGGAATATTTCAAGATCGATCACGCTGTTGTACTTAACCTTTCACAATTATATGGTAATGGTTTACGTTTGGAGGAAATGAAGCAAGCTTTACGCTTTCAAAATGATTTCAATGCTCGCATACAACAAGATTATCCAAGTAAGTTTACCTGTGGTTTTGTAGTACATCCGGGTTTTGTTAGAGGAGCTTGCTGGGAAATAGAACGTTGTGTAGAGCAATTAGGAATGAATTTATTATGTTTACCTACGCATTATATGGATACTATTGGAACTTGGAGATGTATTTTCGATGAAGAAAATGAACCTATTTTCGAACTAGCAAACAAATACAATCTTGCTGTAGAAATCCACCCGTATGATGGAGAGAAATTTATAAAATTAGAAAATACAAGCTGGCGTTTTCATCTTATTTGGATGCTTGCTCAATGTGCAGATGCTTATCATTTTTTAACACTTAATGGATATTATGAGAAATATCCTAACATGCGTGTTTGTTTTGCACACGGAGGACAGTTAGCGCAAATTAATTTAGGGCGTAGAATCCAAGGTTTCGATGGTCGTCCAGATTTATTTGAAGATAAAGCACATCCACGCAAAGCTGTCGGGCACAAAAATATCTTTTTTGATACTTTAGTACACGATACAGGTTCTTTGGAGTTATTGATAAAAAATCAAGGAGTAAGTCAGGTATTAATAGGTTTAGATGATCCATACCCACTTGGAGAAATGGAAAGTGAAATCCAATCATCTTATCCAGGGAAAATTTTAGACCTAGCTATAGACAGGAATATTATCACTGAAAATGATAGAGATGAAATGTGGCAATGCAATGTATTACAATGGCTTTTTGGAGATAATGAAGCAAAGAAAAAAGATTTAGTAGACAAAATCTTAAGCTAATTAATGTCTGAAGTAACGCAATTTCACAACCTGTCTCATATCTTTATATCGCTGATAGGTGCCCTATTACTTTTGGCTATTTATTATAATATCAGAAAGCGCTTTAAGCAAGTATTAGAAGAAGGTAACACAACCAAACGAGTAGACAAAGGATTGCTATATTTTAGTCTAGGAATGTTAGTTTGGGTTGGCTCTGGTAGTTGGGCATTTATAGCAAATTATGGCTTATTTCAAAATACATTAAGCTACCAAATAGGCGTTAATATTTTATCTACATTAAATAACTTGTTTTGGTTATTAGCGTTGTATTATGTGTATGATGCGCCAAAATTTATCTATAGAAATGAGAAAAATGTTAGAATTATCTCAACCATCATATTTCTAGTAGCCTCATTAACTATAGGGCTTTCAGTTTTTATAGAAAATGAATCCTTTAACGGAATAAAACTCATAGCACTTCCTGATTTCTTATTGACTACATTTTTATGCTTTTTGATGGGGATTTCTTTTTATAGAACCTTTGTTTTTAGAGATTTAAAACTAGTAGCAATAATAGCTGTAGTAGTTGTTTTTTTGCTGTTTGTATCTCAATTGTCAGATGTATTTACACTATTAGATAACGATTTTATGAATCAATTAATACGTATTATAACCAAAACATCATTAGTAGCTATCTTCTTAGTTTTAGCAACCAGTTGGGTAATACAATTAGCAAATACACCAAAACCAAACGAGATAAAAATTAAGTTTTTAGATTGGTCCTTAATAGAGTTAACTATCCCATCCAAAGGAATTGTTCAAGAAAAAATAGATTTTGGCTCTAAAACCACACAATACAAAAACTTATTAAACTTTGCTTATAAGAGAAAATTTTTAGAACCTAATGAGCAAGTTATCATTGTGAATTCTGGCGGGGAAATAAAAAGCCAAACCTACATAACCAGAATCATAGATAATATAAATAGTATTTTACAACTTACCGAAGAAGACAAACTGCAACGCAAAGATATTATAACTTTTGTAGGAGAAAGTAAGTATAGATTGCGTGTATTACCAGAACATATTTTCATAGATACAGCATTGTTACAAGAATTTAAAAAAGATATATCTAGTTAATTTACTGATTTATAGAGTTACAAAAACTCACAATCACTTATTTTTTATCACAATTTAGAACAATGATTTTAAATAATTTGAGCGAAAAATATATTCGCTATAAATTATTTAAATATGAAAACTTACACATCAACAAAGGATGTTTTTGGTCACCCGAGAGGTTTATTATACTTATTTTTTGCGGAGTTATGGGAGCGTTTTTCTTTTTATGGAATGCGAGCATTACTTGTATTGTATATGACAAAACAGTTGTTATTCTCAGATAAAATGTCATTCGGAATATACGCAGCTTATATGTCTTTAGTATACGTAACTCCGCTAATAGGAGGGATGCTAGCAGATGCTATTTTAGGATTTAGAAAAGCAATCATTTTAGGAGGAGTATTAATGGCATTAGGGCATTTCTTTCTCACTTTTGAAACTCCTTTATTTTTTTATAGTTCACTAGCATTTATCATAATTGGTAATGGATTTTTTAAACCAAATATATCGTCTTTTGTAGGTGCATTATATGAAGATAACGATACAAGACGCGATTCAGGATTTACAATCTTTTACATGGGTATAAATATTGGAGGTGCATTAGCTCCTTTATTATGCGCATGGTTAGCAGAAGCATTTGGTTGGCATTATGGCTTTATTTTAGCAGGTATAGGAATGTTGATAGGACTTTTGGTTTTTAGAAAAGGAATGCAAAAAAACATATTTGAAGATCACGGACTTATCCCAAATGAATTAAGATATAATGAAAAGAAATTTGGAATCAAATACGGAAATTTAATAATTATAGGAGCACTTTTAGCCGTTCCAATTTTTGCGCTAATTATTAAATTCTATCAATTCGAACATTATCTAATAAGCATCGTAACTTTCTTTTTAATATTATACCTAATTAATATTCTTAAAAAAGTTACTAAAAACGAACGGAAAAAGTTGTTAGCAGCATTATATTTTACAACTTTATATACCTTGTTTTCTGCTATTTTTGAACAAGCAGGAAGTTCACTAACATTGTTTGCCGACAGAGCAGTTAATTTAATAGGATTAAATGCAGCCCAAACAAACAGTTTAAATTCTGGTTTCATTATCCTATTAGCAATACCTTTTTCTTTATTATGGTCGTATTTGAGTCGTAATAATAGAAACCCAAACTCCGTAATAAAGTTCGGAGCAGGGTTATTTTTCTTAGGTCTAGGTTTTGTAATATTTGGTATGTCAGCAAATCAAGCGAATGAGTTTGCTAAAACACCCATGTTTTATTTAATATTAGGAACTTTTGTATATACCATCGGCGAGCTATGTTTATCTCCAATAGGATTATCGAAAATAACAGAATTATCACCTATAAAGTATAGTTCCTTTATAATGGGAGTATGGTTTTCTGCTAACTTCTTCGGTCATTTTTTTGCAGGTAAAATAGCAAACTTAACCACAATAAACTTAGGCGAGCCAAGTGTCTTTTCGAAGGGTGTTTTTGGAAGTATAACAGAATTAATAACAGGGTTATCGCCAAATATACTTGTAACTCAATCTGAAGATTTTCAGCAATTATTTAGCTATGTGTCTGTTTACGCTAACTTCGGAATAATTTCAATTTTACTTGGGATTACGGTAATATTAATATCTAACCCTATTAAAAAAATGATGCAGAACGTACATTAAATTAGTGAGTAACTAAAAAAACTCAAGAGAAGTATCTAAGATACTTCTCTTGAGTTTTTTTACAAAAATTATATTTTCCGACTAGAAAGTTGAAACAACATTAATTGTTACTTCACTCCATGTTTTAGATACTCCGTCTGCACCTTTATGTAATTCTTTACAAGCTACATTTAAAGACTCAACAGCGTTTCTGGCGTTCCACTTTTCGATATCCATTACGGTTTTCATTGTAAAAATATTTCCTTCTATAGTATATTCAAAAGGAAGTTTTTCTGTAACACCGTTCATGGTAAATTCAGCAGACCCTTTAGTATCGTCATTTAAAGAAAGTTTCCCAGTTAAATTGATGGTGTTTTCCATAACTCCAAAAAAGAATTTTTGAATTTTATAGTTACGACTATTATCTTTAGTTTCAATACCACTAACAGGAATTTTAAATTCTACTCCATTCATCGCTTCTTTAACAGAGTTTCCTTCGCCACCTTTTAGTACTTCTATTTTGGTGAAAACACCTTTTACAGGAACCTTTTCAGTTGTTTTGTAAGCAGTAAAATTAATGTCATTTTTAGCCGTTTTCAAAGAAAATGCTGCAGAAGATTTTTCTTCTTCTTTTACAGTTTTAGTTTCTTTTTGATCTTCTTTTTTAGCTTCAGTTTTACATGAAGTCATTTGTAAAGTCAAAATACATATACAAATTGTAGATAAAATTTTTTTCATTATTTTTATTTTAAAGTAGCGTTAACGAGTTCAATATATTTTTGTTTAGCTTCATCAGCGGTCATACCATTTAATTGTATCCAAGCATTAAACTTAAAAGCACTACGAATATTGTCTTCGGTATTCAAAGAAAAGCTATCGCCTCTTGTTGCCTGTTTGTAATACGCATATAATCGTAATAAATTGTCAGGAGCTATATCTTCTTTAGTGACGGATACTCTTTGTACGGCTTTTTCAAATAAATCGTTTAACCTAGAGTTCATTTTATGATATAAAAAAATGGATATACAAATATACGAAGGGAGCAAGGAAAAACAAACTATCTAATCGATCTAAGAGTCCACCGTGACCAGGCATAATTGTTCCGCTATCCTTTACATTTGCTTGGCGTTTAAATTTACTTTCAATTAAATCACCTAAAGTTCCAAATACGGATACTATGATTGATATAGTAATCCAATTAAGTAGAGTAAAATTTGTCGAGAATCTAGCGATAATTAAACTAGCTAATACAGAAAAAATAAAACCGCCAACAAATCCCTCAATTGTTTTTTTAGGAGAAATACGTTCAAAAAGCTTATGTTTTCCAAAATTTTTACCCACTAAGTAAGCAAAACTATCATTAGTCCAGATTAGTAGGATAATGAAGATAACTAAATTAGGTTGGTAATAATTGTTTTTGAAGGGTAAATAAGCCAAGAAGAAGAATGAAAGCACAATGTACAAACACTGTAGTGAAAGTCGTTGAGCGCCTCTTAACTGGAGGTAAGATTTAGAATATAAATTTAGTATTAAATAAGATGCATTTAATAAACATATTATCAATAGAAATAATATAATATTAGGATGAATTAATTTAAAATACGAAGCAATTACCAATCCAAAAATTAAAGTATAATATATAATATTTACTCTTGAATTAATAATTTTAGAAAACTCCCAAATACAAACACAAGCAAAAAAAGTTATTAAACCTATATATGTTTGTTCCGAATAAAGTATTGCAAAAATAAAAATTGCAGCATAAACTAGGGCAGAGATACTCCGCGTTAAGAAATTATTCATGTTAGAGATCTTCAAACAAAATTAGATACATATTTTTCGTATTACTATTACCGTAATCCAAAAAATCATCATTAGCATCTGTAATTGTATAGTTTTTTATAGAGCAAATATTAGTCGGTAAATTACCTTTAAAATTAAGTTTAATGGCAGTTAAAGCTTCACTAATATTCTTCACTAATTGACTTGTGGTTGCATACACAATAAAATTATCTGATAATGTAGGCAGTTTGTGCCCGCCAAGTTGGTTAGACGAAAATAATATTTCCCCCGAATTAGCAATCAAGTGTTCGCAAGTGATAAATGTTGGATGATTATTATTAAGTTTTTCAAACGTTTCAACAGTCTTGTTTTTTTGTAAGATTTTCAACAAATCTATATCATTGCAAATAACCTTTGTCCAGTTATTCTCATCAACAATTCTATTAAAATTGTTCATCACTTCATCAATTTTAGTGCAGTATAAAAACTTACCGCCTTTATTGATAAAGTGATGAACAAAAGAGTCATCCAAAGATAATTTAACTGGATATTGCTTAATCTGCTTTTGCTGTCCAGATTCTTTTTGGTATTTATTTAATAACTTCTTTAAAAAATTCATTAAAAAGTTACAGTATTTTATTCTTCAGAACTGTTATTAATTTCGTTTTCTTGGACGATAGTGGTATTTAATTTTTCAAAAGGTCTCTCTCCAAAAATTTCAAGTAAATCATCCTTAAATATTACTTCTTTTTCTAGAAGTTTTTCAGCTAAAATATCAAGTTTATCTTTATGTAAATCTAATATTTCAATAGCTCTCTGGTATTGTCCTTCAATAATTTTTGATATCTCTTGATCAATAACTTTTGCGGTTTGTTCACTGTAAGGCTTGACAAAACTATCGTTACCAGAAGAATCGTAGTAAGTAACGTTACCTACTTCTTCATTCAAACCATACACTGTAACCATAGCACGAGCTTGTTTGGTTACTTTTTCTAAATCACTTAACGCTCCAGTAGAAATTTTATTAAAAATTAATTTTTCAGCAGCTCTACCACCCATAGTAGCGCACATTTCGTCAAGCATTTGCTCAGTTTGAACTATTTTTCTTTCTTCAGGTAAATACCAAGCAGCTCCTAGTGATTGTCCTCTTGGCACTATAGTAACTTTAACTAATGGTGCAGCATATTTAAGCATCCAACTAACGGTAGCATGTCCAGCTTCGTGATAAGCAATTACTTTTTTCTCTTTAGGTGTAATTACTTTATTTTTCTTTTCTAAACCACCAACGATTCTATCAACTGCATCCATAAAATCTTGGTGATGAATTGCAGTTTTATCACTTCTTGCAGCTATAAGAGCAGCTTCATTACATAGATTAGCAATATCAGCACCCGAGAAACCTGGAGTTTGCTGTGCCAAGAACTCTAAGTTTACATCGTCAGCAAGCTTTAAAGGTTTGCTATGTACCTCAAAAATCTCTCTTCTTTCATGTAAATCTGGTAAGTCTACATATATTTGACGATCAAATCTACCAGCACGCATAAGAGCTTTATCCAATATCTCTGCACGGTTAGTTGCTGCTAAAACAATAACATTTGTATCCGTACCAAAACCATCCATTTCTGTTAATAATTGATTCAACGTGTTCTCACGTTCATCATTACCCCCAGTCATACTATTTTTTCCACGTGCACGACCGATAGCATCAATCTCATCAATAAAGATAATTGAAGGCGATTTTTGCTGTGCTTGTTTAAATAAATCTCGAACACGAGAAGCACCTACACCCACAAACATTTCAACGAAATCAGAACCAGAAAGTGAGAAGAAAGGAACACCAGCTTCCCCAGCTACAGCTTTAGCTAATAGTGTTTTACCAGTACCAGGAGGTCCTACTAATAAGGCACCTTTAGGAATTTTACCACCTAGTTTTGTGTATTTTTCAGGATTTTTTAGGAAGTCAACAATTTCTTGTACTTCTTCTTTTGCCCCTTCTAAACCAGCTACATTTTTAAATGTAGTTTTAACTTTGGTATTTTCATCAAATAATTTTGCTTTAGATTTTCCTATATTGAAAATCTGTCCGCCACCACCAGCGCCACCAGCGCCTCCAGACATTCTTCTCATGAAGAACAACCAAACAGCGATTAATAGGATAAAAGGAAGGAAATTAATGATTGTATCGAAAATACTAGTTTTTTCATCATGTTTGTAATCTAAAGTCAGATTATACTCTTCTTTAGATTTATTTAACTTATTCTCGAAGTTTTGAAGATCCCCAAAGTTGTATTCGTAAAGAGGCACACCCTTTCTGTAAAAAGCAGACTTCTTTACTTCTTTGTACCTATCTTTAGATAAGGCTTCTTCTTTAATATAAACATCTGCCCTAGAATTGTTTATAATTAGTATTCTCTCAATATCATTTTCTTTCAAAATCTCAGTAAACTTGTTACTAGATATGTTTTTTGAAGTTAAATTGCCAGAACTAAAAATTTGTAAAGCAATGAAAAATATGATAAGAGGTATATAAATCCAATACGAATTTAAGGTAAACTTTGGTGTGTTTTTTTTCTTTTCGCTCATATGTAAAAATGAAAAATTAAAAAATTAGACAGGATTTATTTCAGTTATCTTGGCATCTCCCCAAAGACTTTCGATATCATAATAATCACGAACGTGTTTTTGAAAAATATGAACCACAACATTTACATAATCCATTAAAACCCATTCAGAGTTTCCCTGCCCTTCTATATTAAATGGTTTGTCTTTAAGTTCTTTACTTACAACTTTTTGAACTGAACCTGAAATTGCGTTAACTTGTGTGTTAGAGTTACCAGTACAAATTACAAAATAATCACATACGGTGTTTTCAATTTCTCTAAGATCTAGTAACTGAATGCTTTCGCCTTTTACGTCATCAATTCCCTTGATAATTGTAGCAATTAATTCGTCTGCACTTACTTGTTGTTTTGTCATTAAGTATTTTTAGTTTTTAGCAAAGTTATTGTTTTTTTGCGAGTAATTTGCGTATAATTGAAACGAGTTATTTCAACAAATACAAATGAAAATAATCAAACTTGATGCCATCGACTCTACGAATTCTTTTTTAAAGGATTTGTCAGTAAAATCGAAGGTAGATGATTTTACTGTCGTAGTTACTAGTTCCCAAACTTTGGGACGAGGTCAAATGAATACTAAATGGGAGTCTGAAGCAGGAAAGAACTTGACATTTAGTGTTTTTATAAAACTTGAAAAACTACATATTGAAGCACAAACGTATTTGAATTTTGCTATTGCCGTATCGCTTTTTGAAGCATTATCAAAGTATGAATTACCTAAATTGGCAGTGAAGTGGCCAAACGACATTCTGTCAGACAGAAAGAAGATATGTGGAATATTAATAGAGAATAGTTTAAAAGGATTTTACATTGAATCTTCTGTAGTTGGTATAGGTGTAAATGTTAATCAGGATTATTTTACTGAAGCATTGCCAAATGCAGTTTCAATTAAAAATATAATTAATGAAGAATTAGATTTAGATACCGTTTTAAAAAGTATCATTGAAAACTTAAAAAAGAACATAGTGCTACTTAAAGAAAAGAAATTCTCATTATTGGAGGAGCAGTACTTACAAGTCTTATATAAAAAAAACGTTCCAAGTATGTTTAAAAATACTCAAAACGTAATTTTTATGGGTAAAATAATAGGAGTTAATACGAGTAACGGAAAACTCCAGATAGCTTTTGAAGACGAAACTATATCAGAATTTGATTTGAAAGAAGTTTCGTTTCTTTAAGCGAAATTATAACTTCTCTAAATTTTCTGTAAGCGTGTCTATAAATTTCGTTAGTGGCTTTTTTACCATCATTGCCATCATCGGATTAAAACTACTCTCAAACTTTAATTGAGTATTACTTTCATTATTTGAAATCTCTTCAATATCTGCTGATAATGTGAAAGGTAACTTACTGCTAGCAGCACCCAAAGTAACGTTTGAATATTCAGTTTTTTCTTTCATTACTAATCGAATCTCAGGCATCCCTTTAAGCCCGAAAATAAAAGACTCTCCATCAACCTCAAACTTTTCTGTATTTTCAGGCATTAGTTGTTCGAAATTTTCAAGTTTAATCAAAAATTCAAATAAATTCTTAGCAGATTTATTTACTTTAATTCTGTTACCGTCAATATTCATTGTTGTGTTATTTATATAATTATTGTTGTTTCCAAATCGCTGGGTTAACTTTCCAGTCTTCCAAAGTTTTTAATTCTTGTTCAGAAATATAATTGCTTTCTAGGGCTTGCTCTAGTAAAATGTCATAATTACTTAGCGTAGAAAAATCTAATCCGTATTCTTCAAATCGTTCTTCAGCGATAGAAAAACCGTAAGAAAAAATAGCAATCATTCCTTTAACAGTTGCATTTGCTTCTTTAAGAGCTTTAATAGCATTTAAACTACTTTTTCCTGTACTTATCAGATCTTCAATAACCACTACATTTTGACCATTTTCTAAATAGCCTTCGATTTGATTTTTTCTTCCATGTTTTTTGGGTTCAGGTCTAACATATATAAAAGGAACACCTAGTTCTTGTGCAATAAGTACACCAATAGCAATAGCACCTGTAGCTACACCAGCAATTACATCTGGTTTCCCATATTTTTCTTCAACTAATCTAGCCATTTTCTCTTTCAAAAAATTACGTATTTCAGGAAAAGAAAGCGTAACTCTGTTGTCGCAATAAATAGGAGATTTCCAACCAGACGCCCAAGTAAAAGGTTCATTAGGATTTAGCTTAATGGCCTTAATTCTTAAAAGAAGTTCAGCCGTATTTTTTGCAGTATCTTTGTTTAAAATCATACTACAAATGTATAAAGTTTTTGTCAATGATAGGCCTATAATATTTACATCTTCTACAGAAAGAAAATATAACTTTAGTGTTTATGAGTTTAGTGCTCCTGTATTACATAGTTTAATTTATAAACTAAAGGATAAAGAAATAGAAGGAGCTTATATCTATACTACTGATTTATATAACGAGTGGAATTCTTTTAGAAACTTATTGGATGTTATTATTGCTGGTGGTGGATTAGTGCTTAACAAAGCCAAAGACTTTCTATTTATTTACAGAGGAAATAAATGGGATTTACCGAAAGGAAGGTTAGAAGAAGAGGAACATATAGAAGAGGCCGCTATTCGAGAAGTAGAAGAAGAGTGTGGTATAACTGATATACATATTGAAAAATTTTTACTCAAAACGTATCATATATTTTTTTATAACGGTGCATTCAGATTAAAAGAAACATTTTGGTATTTAATGCATACGAATTATTCAGGAAATTTAACACCACAATTGGAAGAGGGCATAACAGATGTAAAGTTTTTGAATTCTGAAGGAGTCAAAGAGGCCTTTAAAAATACATATGCAAATATTAAAATGGTTTTTGAGTCATATACGTCATAAAATAGAAAGATACTCTGTCAAGCTGTCATAAAAAAGGGAGGTTGACTGTCAAAAAAAAAGTAAATTAGTAATGGCATAACCTTTGACCTAAGACTACTCGTAAAATTGATTAAAAATAAATTGAATATAAAATTATGAGTAAAATTATAGGTATAGATTTAGGTACTACAAACTCATGTGTTTCTGTAATGGAAGGAAATGAGCCAGTAGTAATTCCAAATTCTGAAGGAAAAAGAACTACGCCTTCTGTTGTAGCATTTGTTGAAGGAGGAGAGCGTAAAGTTGGAGATCCAGCAAAACGTCAAGCTGTAACAAATCCAACAAAGACAGTATATTCTATCAAACGTTTCATGGGGAATAAATTTTCTGAAAGTGAAAGAGAAGCTGGAAGAGTACCTTATGAAGTTGTTAAAGGAGATAACGATACACCACGTGTAAAGATTGATGATCGTTTGTATACACCGCAGGAAGTTTCTGCTATGGTATTACAAAAGATGAAAAAAACTGCCGAAGATTATCTTGGGCAAGATGTTGCTGAAGCAGTAATTACTGTTCCTGCATATTTTAACGATGCTCAACGTCAGGCTACCAAAGAAGCTGGTGAAATAGCTGGTTTAAAAGTACGTCGTATTATAAATGAACCTACTGCTGCTGCATTGGCTTACGGTTTAGACAAGGCTAATGACGATAAGAAAATAGTAGTATTCGATTTTGGAGGTGGTACACATGATGTTTCTATCCTAGAATTAGGAGATGGAGTATTTGAAGTATTAGCAACTGATGGTGATACTCACTTAGGAGGTGATGATGTTGATGAAAAATTAATTAATTGGTTAGCTGAAGAGTTTAAATCGGAAGAAGACATGGACCTAAGAAAAGATCCAATGGCTTTACAACGTTTAAAGGAAGCAGCAGAGAAAGCTAAAATTGAGTTATCTAGTACTACATCTACAGAGATTAACTTACCTTATATTACAGCTACAGCTTCAGGGCCAAAGCACTTGGTAAGAACGATGACTAGAGCTAAGTTTGAGCAATTAATTGATGATTTAGTTAAGAGAACAATTGAGCCTTGTCAAACAGCGTTAAAGAATGCAGATTTATCTATTTCAGATATTGATGAAGTTATTTTAGTTGGAGGTTCTACGCGTATACCTGCAATTCAAGAAGCTGTTGAAAAGTTCTTTGGAAAAGCCCCAAGTAAAGGAGTAAATCCAGATGAAGTAGTTTCTTTAGGAGCTGCAATTCAAGGTGGTGTTTTAACAGGAGACGTTAAAGATGTACTTTTATTAGATGTAACTCCATTATCGTTAGGTATTGAAACTATGGGTAATGTGTTCACTAAATTAATTGAAGCAAATACAACGATTCCAACAAAAAAATCTCAAGTATTTTCAACTGCAGCTGATAATCAGCCATCTGTAGAAATCCATGTCTTACAAGGAGAAAGAGCAATGGCTGCTGATAATAAAACAATTGGACGTTTTCATTTAGACGGTATACCACCAGCTCAAAGAGGTGTTCCACAAATTGAAGTTACTTTTGATATAGATGCTAACGGAATCATTAATGTTTCAGCTAAAGATAAAGGAACTAATAAGGAACAGAATATTAGAATTGAAGCTTCTTCTGGTTTAACAGATGAAGAAATCCAAAAGATGAAAGCTGATGCTGAAGCAAATGCAGAAGCAGATGCTAAAGCTAAAGAGAGTATCGATAAGATTAATAGTGCTGACTCAATGATTTTCCAAACTGAAAAGCAATTAAAAGAATTTGGTGACAAATTATCAGATGATAAAAAAGCACCAATTGAATCAGCTTTAGAAGAGTTAAAGAAAGCTCATGAGAGTAAAGATTTAGCTCAAATCGATACAGCGATGGAGAAAATTAATGAAGCATGGAAAGTAGCATCAGAAGAAATGTATGCAGCTCAGCAACAAGCTGGAGGAGCAGATGCTGGTGCAGCAGGAGCTCAACAAGGACCTGAGGCTAATGCAACTGCTGACGGAAGTGATAATGTTGAAGATGTTGACTTCGAAGAAGTGAAATAATATCTTAAAACTATATTTTTATAAAAAACGCTACAATTTTATTGTAGCGTTTTTTATTTTTAATACCTAAACCTAATTTGCAAGGAAATGAAAGGAGAAATAGTAGATAGTTTACCAGACTATATAGATTCTTTTGAAAGTAGTATCGAATTAAAATGTGTAGGTTGGGAAGAACCCAATAGAGGAAATAATATCGAATATTATTCCATTTTAGAAAATGGTATAGATTGTACTAAAAAGTTTTTTCAGAAAAAAGAAATCAGATGCAGAATTAAAGGTTTAGCAACTAATATAGAATCGAGATATAGTAAAGACTATTTTTTATACCTCACAACGGAGGTGTTTTGATTCAAAAGGAACAGTTAAAAAGTATGCACTAGACTTTTAGTTTAAGATTGATCCATATCACAACCACGACTCATATGTAGGAATTTTTTTCTATGAAACAAAGCATTTGTTAATTAATAGAAGAAGTTTAGTAATTACTGATTTAGAAACTTTTGAAAACATCATATTGAAGCTTGATGAAAGTTTTAATATAGCTTGGGCCTTATTTATAAGTTCGCATACTATTCGAATTATTCAAAGATATAAAAAGGAGATTTTAGACATTAATATACAATCAAAAAAAATAATCAATAAAATAACAATGCCTTTAAAAGATTGTAATTTTCAAAGCGTTGGTTATGCGATGCAATTAGAACATGTAGTTTTTTTATACGGAGTAATTGATGATGGTTTAGACCATAAAATTATCGAATTGACAAACTAAAAATTCAAACATGAAAATTTACCAAAAGGAAATACAATTGCCTGAATTTAAGAGAGGTTACCATTTAATAACAGATATAATAGTAAATGAAGTTCCAGAATTTAAAAATATTAGTATAGGAAGTTTACAAGTTTTTATAAAACACACTTCAGCAAGTTTAACAATAAATGAAAATGCCGATCCTACCGTTAGAATGGATTTTGAATCTCATATTAACAAAATGGTTCCTGAAAATATGCCTTACTATAAACACGATTATGAAGGTAGTGATGATATGCCTGCTCATATCAAAAACTCAATACTGGGATGTCAAATTCAAATACCAATTACTAATGGAGGATTAAATTTAGGAACATGGCAAGGTATTTATTTAGGTGAGCATCGAAATTACGGTGGAAGAAGAAATATCGTGGTAACGATTATAGGCGTTTAAAAATAGAAACCTCACAAAACTATGGAGTTTGTGAGGTTTGTATAGTTATGCAGTAAAATCTAGTATTAACTAAACATTTTGGCTACATTTTCTGCTTTTCTGCTTTCAGAATAATCATAGAAACCTTCTCCTGATTTTGCGCCTAACTTCCCTGCTGCTACCATATTTACTAATAAAGGACATGGAGCATATTTTGGATTTTTAAATCCATCATACATAACATTTAGGATAGATAAGCAAACATCAAGACCTATAAAATCTGCCAATTGTAAAGGCCCCATTGGATGTGCCATACCTAACTTCATTACTGTATCTATTTCTTTAACACCAGCAACACCATTGTATAGTGTTTCTATAGATTCGTTAATCATTGGCATTAAAATTCTGTTAGCAACAAAACCAGGATAGTCATTTACTTCTACAGGTACTTTTTTTATTTTCTCGGTTAGTTGTACAATAAAACTGTTTACTTCATCAGAGGTATTGTAACCACGGATAATTTCAACTAATTTCATAATAGGTACAGGATTCATAAAGTGCATCCCGATTACTTTTTCAGGACGTGAAGTTACCGCTGCAATTTGAGTGATTGAAATTGAAGAAGTATTAGTTGCTAGAATCGTATCTTTTGGACATACATCATCTAACTCTTTAAAAATTTTTAATTTTAAATCAATATTTTCAGTAGCAGCTTCAACTACAAGTCCAGCATGTTGAACCCCGTCTTTAACAGAAGTATGCGTAGATATATTATTAAGTGTTTCTTCTTTTTCTTGTACTGAGATTTTTTCTTTAGCAACCATACGGTCTAGATTTTTAGCAATAGTTGCCAAACCTTTATCCAAAGCTGCTTGAGAAATATCTATAAGTTGAACATTATAACCAAATTGGGCGAATGTATGAGCGATTCCATTACCCATAGTACCAGCACCAATTACTGCAATATTTTTCATGTAATTAAAGTTTAGTTGTTATTATTTTGAGAAACAATCAATGATTTGATGTGCAACTCTTAAAGCTTCCGTTCCTTGTGTTAAGGAGACGATAGGTGTTGTATCATTATGAATAGCATCTGCAAAAGATTCTAATTCATCTAAAATCGCATTATTAGGATGAATTTTTGGATTCTCAAAGTAAATTTGCTTTTTCACACCTTCAGCATTTTGAAGAATTATAGCAAAGTCACCAGGAATTTCAGGAGCATCTTTCATTTTAACTACCTCTGATTTTTTTTCGAGAAAATCAACAGAAATATATGCATCTTTTTGAAAGAAACGCGATTTACGCATATTTTTCATTGATATTCTACTGGAAGTTAGATTAGCTACACATCCATTTTCAAATTCTATTCTTGCATTAGCAATATCTGGCGTTTCTGAGATAACTGACACGCCACTGGCTGATATTTTTTTTACTTTGGATTTAACAACAGCTAGAATTATATCTATATCATGAATCATTAAATCTAAAACAACAGGAACATCAGTACCTCTCGGGTTGAACTCAGCTAATCGGTGTGCTTCAATAAACATAGGAGTATCAATAACGTGTTCAACCGCTGTAAAAGCAGGATTGAAACGCTCTACATGTCCCACTTGACCGTGGACGTGATTTTGACTCGCTAGTGTTCTAATTGCTTCTGCTTCTTGAAGTGTATTTGTAATTGGCTTTTCTATGAAAATATGTTTACCTTTCTCAATAGCTTGTCTTGCACAATCAAAATGTGAAAGTGTTGGAGTAACTATATCTACTACGTCGACTGCATCAATTAAACTTTCAATAGAATCAAATAAATGATACCCGTATTCTATAGACACTTGTTCAGCATTTGATGTATTTGGATCGTAAAAACCAACAAGTTCGTATTTATCAGATTCTTGTAATAAACGTAGATGAATTTTTCCTAAATGACCTGCACCTAGCACTCCAGCTTTAAGCATATGTATATAAGTTATTAGTAATGATTGAGTTTGAAATCAACGCTAACAAAGATACACTTTTATAGTTTTTTTTAGCAAATATTATTACTTTTAGATCGCTAAAAATTGATATTTCGTGAGGGATACTACCAAACACCAAGGGCTTAGAAATCAACTAGCTGTTACATTATTAAACAAAGGGATTACAGATGAAAATGTATTGAATGCTGTTAGGAAAATTCCTAGACATCTTTTTATTGATAGTAGTTTTGAAGATCATGCATATCAAGACAAGGCATTTCCTATAGCAGCAAACCAGACTATTTCTCATCCTTATACTGTCGCTTTTCAGTCTGAAATTTTAGATATTAAGGAAGGTGAAAAAGTTTTAGAAATCGGTACTGGGTCTGGATATCAGACAGCAGTTTTACTTGAGTTAAAGGCCGAAGTATATACCATTGAACGTCAACATGAGCTGTTTAAGCGGACATCACTTTTTTTACCTAAGATAGGTTACAAACCCAAACGATTTATTTTTGGAGACGGTTATAAAGGGTTACCTGATCAAGCTCCTTTTGATAAGATAATAGTAACAGCTGGTGCGCCATTTATACCTAAAGCATTGTTAGGACAATTACAAATAGGAGGTAAGCTTTTGATTCCAGTAGGAGACGGAACACAAATGATGACATTATTGATAAGAAAATCATTAAAAGAATTTGAGAAGCACGAATTAGGTGATTTTAAATTTGTACCAATGCTAAAAAAGAAAAATTGAGTTCTTACAGATACCTTTTTTCATTTCAATATGTAGCTTTTTGATTAATAGTGAATTATGGTGTCGATTTCTTTTTTAAGTTTTAACTTGTCTTGATTTGATAAGTCTACATTTAATGTTAGATTTTTAACTAGTTGATCGTTCTTTAGTTTAATGACTAAATTATGACTTCTTAAAAAAGTATTTTTAATTATATCTACTTCTTTGATTTCTTTTAGAGCAATTACTTTATTTGATCGGGCACCATACCTATTTTCATAATTACTAATCACTAATTGTCTTTCATGTATAGCACATACCAATATCTTCCTAGTAAGAAAGTTAAACGCAACAAAAATTAAAAATAATGCTGGTAGTAAGAACATGCTATAGATAAAAATAGAAAATAATAAATCTTTAAAAGTATTAATATTTAGATAAGTATCTATTATGAAAACAATTGCTCCAAGTAAAATAAGCAAACCTATTAACCCGAGAATGAGACCAATAATTATTGAATTACTCTTTTTCTGATAGAAGTTTATTGCTGTCATTTGTGAAAATAATATCCAACTTATATTGGTAAGTAACAAAAAAATCCGCCAAAAAGCGGATTTATTGAATTTGAAAAAAGAACAATCAACTATTCAGCAGTTGCATCAGCAACAATTACCTCTTGTTGATAGTTTTGTTCAGTTTGCTTAGTTTTTGATTTTTGAGACAATCCGCATGGACTTGTGCTACCACATGATACTAATCCTAATAAACCAACAGCACAAATTGCAATAAATACTACTCTTTTCATCATTATTATTTTATAGGGTGTAAATTTACAAATTTTTAATTAATCTATTAGAATCAATTTTCTTATTAATAACGTTAAATTCAATCATTTTATTTTGAATTTGCGTTAATAATTTTTCATTCATAGGAGTTCCATCGTTCCATTCTGTTATAGATAACCATTCTTGAATGTCATTTAATTGTTGTTCGTATCTAATAGATAATGTTTTATCTATATTTTCGATCGATTTAAAACTTTTAGTACAATCGTTAATTATTTGTAAAACATTTTTAATTTTTTCAGGATTTTTTTCTAAAACTTCATCTCTTATAGCAACAACAAAACAGGGCCATGGAGTAGGGCAGTCACCTAATCTTCTAAACGTACCATTGTCAACTAAAGGCTTCGTTGTAAAATGTTCCCACATAAAATAGTCAGCTTCACCATTGGTAAGTGCTTCTATACCACCCTGTAGATTTTTTACAACTTTAAATTTAAGTTTAGTTATGTCCCATCCGTTGTTAAAAGCATTTACAATGGCCATTAGGTGTGAACCAGAACCAAATCTACTTATAGCTACTGTAGCGTGTTCTAAATCATCAATGGTTTTGAAACCAGATTTAGCACCCACATGAATTCCCCATATTAATGGGCTTTTTACAAAAGTCTGAATTATTTTTGAAGGATTACCGTCGATAATATCTTTTATAATACCTTCTGTTAATACAATAGCAATATCAATATCTCCATTTCTCAAGGCTTTACACATAGCTCCAGTACCACCAGGAAAATCTTGCCATCTTAAGTTTATGCCTTGTTTAGTATATTCCTTATTTTTTAAAGTAATGTACCAAGGATAATTAAAATGCTCTGGAACACCACCAACTTTTAAGTCTAACATTTATTCTACTAATTTATCTAAGGTATATTTGATTAAATCTGTTACTACTTTATTTGGATGTTCGCTAAAAGTTCCGTTAGCTCTATTTGCTAAAATAGCGTTCATTGAACAAGCATGATGTCCTAGTAATTTTGAAAGGCCATATATTGCAGATGTTTCCATTTCTAGATTTGTAATTCTATGTTCTAAATAAGAAAAACTGTCAATTTTAGCATTTATATTACTGTCTTGTAGCGGTAATCTCAAAACTCTTCCTTGAGCTGCATAAAAGCCACCAGCAGTAGCAGTAATTCCTCTAAAAGTAGTTTTTGAAACTAGTTTTTCTTCTAGAACAGAACTATTGGAAACAACGATAGGATAAGCTTTTTTCTTTGACCAATCAGTATGTTTTACAAAAGCAGATTCAATTGCACTGTTTGTAATCTTATCAACTTGATAAGATTGCAACATACCATTCAAATCGATAGCATGAGTACTAAGTAAAAAGCTATCTACAGGAATATCTGCTTGTAAAGAACCTGAAGTTCCTATTCTAACAATATTTAAAGCCGTATGAGTCTCTTTGACTTTTCTAGTTGTGAGATCAATATTTACAATAGCATCTAACTCATTTAAAACTATATCTATGTTATCTGGGCCAATACCAGTTGAAATAACAGTGAGCTTTTTCCCCTTGTAGGTACCTGTAGTTGTTTTAAATTCTCTTTTCTGAGTAGTAAATTCGATACTGTCGAAATGTTTGGTTACTTTATCTACTCTATATTGATCGCCAACAAATATAATGTCATTAGCGATATGTTCTGGTTTTAAATTAAGATGATATATACTCCCATCTTCATTTAAAATAAGTTCAGAATTTTTAATATTCATTTATGATGTTAATTTCAGTAACTTGTCATTAGCACTAATATACAAGTAACTGTATTTTTTTGCTCCGCCAAGATACGAAAAATCAGAACGAATTTCTCGATAGTAATTTAATTGATTATTTAATACGTCTTTACCTGTTTTACTTAATTTAACTGGATTGAATGAACAAATCATTTTCTTTAAGTTATTGATCTTATTTTCATATTGAACATCACCAAAACCGTATATAGATTGATTGGATAAAAGATTGTTGATTAAAGCTTCTTTTGTTTTGAAGTCATTTTGAGAGATAGTTTGTAATACGGTATTTTCAATTTTGTTTAAACCATTTTCTACTGACGGAAAACGTAATAAATGAGCTTTAATAGCTTCAGTTAGGTAAATGAATGGAGACGAAGGATTGAATTTGTGAACAGTTTCTAGGCGTAAAGGACTATCAGAACAGTATAATTGCCAAATATAATCAGCATATTCTATGTCATCTTGAGTAAGTTCAACTCTATTTTTTAATAAGTTATTTATAGCTCTTTTAGATAATTGACTTAAAGCTTTTTTCTGACTGTCAGCTTCATGATTATGCTGTATTATTGTAATTTTACGTCCTTTTCTATATCTTTTCAACCAACTTATAACTGCGAGCATATTTACTTGACAAAATAGGTCATGATCGAACCATAAAACAACTTCATCTTGATTTTGTTTACACAAGTTTCGATATTCTTTTAATGTAAAATCAATGAATGTTTTTTTTGTTATTTTATATGAAGTGTTTAAAAAATCAAATCTTGTCTTCCAAAAAGTTTCACTACCAACATCAGTTGTTGTTTTACCTTCACAGAGCATTTCTCTCCAAGTAATTATCTGACCTTTAATATCTAAATTATTGAGAGTCTGTGTGGTATAATCTCCGTTGGTAATATGTAATAAAGATTTCATTTGAAGGGATTTATAAAAAATGTTCTCAATATTACTAAAAAAAACAATACGTTGAGATTAATGTTTTAAAATACCTCAATTTTTATTGTATTGTTATGTTTTATGTTAAAAAAGTATTTTTTATTTCTTTTCATAGGTGTAAAATGATTTATTTTTTAATGTAAAAAGAGCTAGCCTCCAACTCTTTTTACATTAAAACCTTTATCTTTTAATAATTGCATTATTTTATCTCTATAATCGCCTTGAATTATAATTTTATCATCTTTAAAGCTACCTCCAACAGAGAATGTTTTTTTAATTTCTTTCGCTAATTTCTTAAAATCTTCTGTAGCTCCGTTGTATCCATCGATTATAGTAATAGGTTTTCCTTTACGTTTTTCATACTTACACAATAAAGGATCATCTTGTAACCAAACGTCAGGTTTTTCCTTTGGTTTAGGTTCTTCAAATTGATGCTCAGGAAATAGGTTCTTAAGTTGATCTTGTATATCCATACTTATTTTATTAAACCTAATTCACGTAAACGTTCATTTAAAAAATCACCAGCGGTAATGTCTTCAAACTGTTTAGGGTTATCTTCATCAATACATTTATCCAAAACATCCAGTTTCATCTCAGATATTGGGTGCATAAAGAAAGGAATAGAGTAACGTGAAGTACCCCACATTTCTTTCGGAGGGTTAACAACTCTGTGAATGGTAGACTTAAGTTTGTTGTTGCTATGACGAGAGAGCATATCGCCTACATTAATCATTAACTCATCAGGCGCTGCAATAGCATCAATCCACTCACCTTTATGGTTTTGGACTTGAAGACCACGTCCTTGTGCTCCCATTAACAAAGTAATTAAATTAATGTCACCATGAGCAGCAGCTCTTACAGCTCCTTTAGGTTCAGTATGAATTGGTGGGTAATGGATTGGTCTTAAAATACTATTTCCATTTTTAATGTACTTATCAAAGTATACTTCCTCCAAGCCTAGATGAAGTGCTAGAGAACGCAAAACATATTTTGCTGTTTTTTCTAGCATTTGATATGTTTTTTTACCAACTTCATTAAACTCTGGTAACTCTTTAACATTTACATTATCAGGGTATTCTTCTTTTAATTCAGAGTCGTCCTCAACATATTGACCAAAATGCCAAAATTCTTTTAAATCTCCTTCTTTTTTACCTTTTGCACTTTCCTTACCAAAAGAAACATATCCCCTTTGTCCGCCAATACCAGGAATCTCATATTTTTGTTTAATATCTACGGGTAAATCAAAAAACTCCTTAATTTGTTCGTATAATTTACCAACTAAGTTATCGTCTAAAAAATGTCCTTTTAATGCTACAAAACCGATAGTTTCATAAGCATGTCCAATTTCGTTAATAAATTTTTGCTTTCGTGTTTCATCTTCAGATAAAAAGTCTTTCAAATTAACACTAGGTATTTTATTCATGATAATTAATTTTCTGAGTAATAAAGTTAATAAAAATAACTGTAAAATAATGTTATTTTTTACTAAAGGGAATTAGGTAAGAAATAGTATAATTGAAGCCAAAGCCTGTACTACTACTAAATACTCTATTAAACCCTGGAGCATATAATGTTGCAAAATTTGCTTGATCGTCTATAGATAATCCAATTTTGAAAGCTCCGCTAAAACCTACAAAGAGGTTTTTAAATGTTTCAACTTTCATTCCTAATTGAATTTCAAACCAATGTGCTGTTAAATTACTTTCAGTTACAGGAGTTGTAATTGTTTGTGTAGGAAAATACGTTGGGTTGCTAAATGTATTTTCACCTGTAGTTATGTTGGGAGTGAAGCTATTTAAAGTATGATCAAATATTGCAAAACCATAACGACCACCTATGTAAATTTCGTTATTCATATCTAACCAGTTATTATAGGTATTAACGTTGGCTCCTAAACGTATGTAACTACCTTTCGAGGTTGAAGTTGTAAAATCTTCGAAAGTAATTTCTTCTTCTCTACCAATTTCGCCAGCGATGTACCAACGTTTAGATATTCTATAATCTCCAACTAGTTCAATACCGCTATAGCTCTTATCGATTAAACCTAAACCAGGTTTACTAATATCAATACCAACTCTTATACCATAACCAGTTTTATAAATTAGGGTATCTTTTTTAGTTTCTTTTTTCTTAAGTACGTCCTGTGAATTAAGAGTACTAAAGCAAAAAAGTAATAAAAAATTAATGAAAAATATTGATGTGCGCATTGCTTTGATTTGTTATGGATGCTAAATTATCGACAGATATACGATCTATCCACATTGTTTTTTGTAGTGTCAAATTAGTGTAAATTACTCTAAAGCCACACGATCTAGAAACATATTCTGTTTCAGGCACATAATCTACAGTTAATGTAGCACCTTGATTAGAAGACTTTGTACCGTCAACTTCATTTTTTTTGAAATAGAATACAGTTCGCTGCGCTTCTGAGTTTAAAGGTAAAGCAATACTGTCTACAGAACTGTTTATAAATAAACTGTCATTTCTACCATCTGCAGTAACAGAAAAACGTTCTACTTGCTTAAGCTTGTCAGTATCATCCTTATCATAAAATCTAAGTATTAATTTAGGTGTAACAGGATTTTCGGTACAGAAATCATCTGTATCGCAAGAAATAAGTCCTGCAAGTGTCAGAAATATTAAGGCGCAATATTTTTTCATTAGTAAACTTTCAAATGAAAATCAAAAGTAACAATAATTGCGGTTTTTTATTGAAAAAATAAATACCTATTTGTAAGGATATTATTTGCATTAGGAAAAAATAACTTTACAATAAATAATTTAAAATTGTTAATTATGAGTACACTAATACTAAAATACAGTTTAGCTTGGAATCACAAGAGTAATTTAGGGCATATCAATTTATTATTGAAAGGAAGTAAAAAAGTTCAGATCAAAGTATCTAGCCCAGAAGAGTTCAATGCAATTTTCGCAGTATTAAATAATTCACCAGTGGCAATAAGTAAAGAAGGATGGATTTATAATGCTGAAATGGAAGAACCTAAATCATAGAAAGATGAAAAGTAGAAATATAATAATGTTATTTGTAATACTGATGATTTCTTCGTGTTCTTCTCGAAGAGTAAGTATTAAAAAATTAGACACCATAGAAAATGGTAAAGGATATTTTGTAGATTTTGATGCCACCAGACGAGGAAGTTTTATCACTAAAAATAAAGAAGGTAATTTAGTTGTGTTATCTGAAGTTGTACCTGATGTAGCAATAAGTTCTGTGATTGATTTAACATCAAAACTAAAGATAAAAGGTGAATTTGAGGCCGAACAAGTAACTAAAATAACAGAAAGTTTAGCTCAGTTGGGTGAAAGAACAGCTTCAGTAAATATTTTAAGAGATGCTTTATACCGGGTAGAGGAGATGTTCTTAAGAAACGAGAAAATAGATACGAATGACGCCAGATATAGACTTTTTGAAAAAATATTATCAACAGTCAAGGAAATTCAATTGTATGATCAGCTCAAAGAAAAAAATAAGAGAATGGAATCTTTTCTGAATAGAAATATCGATCCCGATTCTCTTCCTTATGATTTAAAGTGGTGATCTTATCGTTCGAATAAAACAACAGTTTCTATATGAGCAGTGTGTGGAAACTGATCAACCAAACTTATTTTTTTAATTTCATAGCCAGCTTCTCTCAACTGCTCTGTATCTCTGGCTTGGGTAGCAGGATTACATGAAACGTACACCATTCTGTCTGCATTAAGATGAATTATCTTTTTTAATGTTTTGGGAGCTATTCCAGCACGTGCAGGATCAAGGATAATTGTACGAATTTTATTTTTGTATTGAGGATGTTCATTTAAAAACTTCCCTACATCAGCAGCATAAAATTCAACACCTTCAATATTATTACGCTTTGCATTTTTCTTTGCATCCTCAATTGCTGAAGCTACAATATCGACACCTATAATTTTTGCGTTATCACTTCTAGAAGCTAAAATTTGACCAATAGTACCTGTACCGCAAAATAAGTCCATAACAATAGTATTATCGATGGCTTCTTTGTTTTCTAAGGCATATTCAATAACTTTATTGTATAATTTTTCAGCAGACTTAGGGTTAGTTTGAAAAAAGCTTTTCATACTAATTTCAAAATTTAAACTAAGTAATTCTTCAACAATTTTATCGTTTCCATAAATCAAATCAATGCTTCCAGAAGTAGCAATAGTTCGATCTCCAGTTTCGTCATTTATGGTATGAAGAAAACCAGCAACTCTATTTCCAAATAACTCTACTAAGTAATTAGCAAAAGCATCTAAATCAAATTTCTTTAGTTCGGGTGATGTTGTTACTAAGTTGAATAATAACCGATCGGTTTTATAGGATTTACGAACAACTAGATATCTAAAAAAACCTTCTTTACGAGGTCCGTGCCATGGATCAAGACCGGTATTTTCACAATACGTTCTAATACGATTTAAGCTATCTTCTATTTGTTTATCGAATAAACCAGAATCTTTTTCTAAGTTTTCACCCATCCACCAAACACCACGTCTTTTAAAACCAAATGTAAATTCATCGACATCTGAACCTTGTTCTTTATCAAAGCCAATAGCAGAGAAACTATATTCCATTTTATTTCGGTAATGAAAAACATTAGGAGAAGTAATGAACTCATCAAAATATTCTTCAATAGTAGCTATTTTACCAATCTTTTTAAACAAATCCATTGTACTCGTGTACTTGTAGGCGTGTTGTTTTTCAATGGGTAATTTTATATACGGTGCACCAGGAATTTCTTGATAATCTGATGTGATTTCATCTTCTGAAGCCTTTAGTACTTCAATAAGTTTACATTCCGCATAGTTCTTTTGCGATTTTGTAACTCTGGCTTTTACAAGTTGTCCAGGTAGTGTATTTGGAACAAAAACAACAAACTCTCCTTCCTCAGAACGAATTCGCCCAATACCTTTTCCACCAAAGGCATAATCTTCAATCAACAACTCAATAATTTGTCCTCTATTCACAAACTTGTTACGCGCTCTTCTTGGCATAGTATTCAAAATAAATTATAAGAATGCAAAATTAGAAAAAGAACTGATTGAAAAACTAAAAAATACTAATAAAATGACTGCATAAACTATTTTAGTTTTAATAAATTGCGAACTTCTAAGGGATGATTTCTTTCCTACGCTGAATTTTCGACTCTTCGAAAGGATAAAGGTAGACAAGGAATAGTTATTTTATAAATTAAAAATATTAGAAAATGGCTGTTTTAGAACAACTAACTTCGCAACAAGCGATAGATTTAGAAGACAAGTATGGAGCTCACAATTACCACCCATTACCAGTAGTATTAAGTAAAGGTGAAGGTGTTTATGTGTGGGATGTTGAAGGTAAAAAATATTATGACTTTTTATCAGCCTACTCTGCAGTAAACCAAGGTCATTGTCATCCTAAAATTGTAGGAGCAATGGTTGAACAAGCAAAACAACTAACATTAACATCTCGTGCATTTTACAACGATATGCTAGGACGTTATGAAAAATTTGCATCAGAGTATTTTGGTTTTGATAAATTATTACCAATGAATACTGGTGCCGAAGCCGTAGAAACTGCATTGAAAATATGTAGAAAATGGGCTTATGAAGAAAAAGGAATTTCTGAAAATGAAGCAGAAATTATTGTTTGTGAAAATAATTTTCATGGTAGAACTACAACCATAATATCATTTTCAAATGATCCTGTAGCACGTAAAAATTTTGGACCTTACACTGAAGGTTTTATAAAAATTGAGTACGATAATTTAGTGGCCTTAGAAGAAGCTTTGAAAAGTAATGCTAATGTAGCAGGTTTTCTTGTAGAGCCTATTCAAGGTGAAGCTGGAGTTTATGTCCCTTCAGATGGATATTTGGCAGCAGCGAAGTCACTATGTGAACAATATAATGTTTTATTCATTGCAGACGAAGTACAAACGGGTATAGCTCGTACAGGAAGATTGTTAGCCACATGTGGAAATTGTTCATGTGACGATAAAAACTGTTCAGGTACGCCAGACGTAAAACCAGATATTTTAATTTTAGGTAAAGCATTAAGTGGTGGGGCTTATCCTGTTTCTGCAGTTTTGGCTAATGATAAAATTATGAAAGTTATTCGACCTGGTAACCATGGTTCTACTTTCGGAGGTAATCCTGTAGCAGCAGCGGTAGCAATTGCAGCTTTAGAAGTAGTGGCTGACGAGAAGTTAGCAGAGAATGCAGATCGTTTAGGTAACATCTTCAGAGAAGAATTAAGCAAATTAATCGACGAGACTGAATTAGTTACTTTAGTGAGAGGTAGAGGTTTATTGAATGCTGTGGTAATTAATGATTCTGAAGATAGCGATACTGCTTGGAATATTTGTATGAAATTACGAGATAATGGTTTATTAGCTAAGCCAACTCACGGAAACATCATTCGTTTTGCTCCTCCATTAGTTATGAATGAAGAGCAATTGAGAGATTGTATTGCGATCATTAAAAAGACAATTGTTGAATACAAGAAATAAGTATACGAGTTAATATGGAATATAATTCAATAGAGGAGAAGCCCAAAGTGTTGGTGTTAAATAAACAATCTATAAGTTTTTTATCTGAAATTGCTAAATGGACTCAATTTTTAGCAATCGTAGGATTTATAGGAATAGGTTTTATGGTCATTCTAGCACTGTTTGCAGAGGTAATTTTGAATTCCTTCTCAGCAGCTTATGGTGGTCAACAGGCTCTTGGATATGGCTTTTTTACAGTAACATATCTTATAGCTGCATTTTTATACTTTTTTCCAGTACTCTATTTATTTAGATTTTCCACAAATTTGAAGTCAAGTTTAAATGCAAAGAACGATGACGACTTAACATTGGCCTTAGAGTATTTGAAGTCACATTATAAATTTATAGGTATCTTGACTATAGTAGTTTTAGGATCTTATTTACTATTGATAATCTTCTCTATCATGGGGATGCTTGCTGCGTCATTTATGTAATTACGATAAACAAATGAATAAAAAAAATGCGACTTTTAAAGTCGCATTTTTTTTATGCGCGTAATTCTTGAAATATGATATTCTTTTTCAGATAACATGAAACATAATTAAAGTATTTCAACACATGAATGAATTTTGCTTTGTACTTTTAAAAATTACTTTTATTACCGAAAACACCATGCTTATGACTTTTTTTTAAAATTTGATTAGTTGATTTCAGAAATTTATAGTGTAATTAACCATTGTACCAACGTATGGCGGTATAAAATATACACTTAACTAATGAAGACTAATTTATTAATAACCGTATTATTTTTTGTTTTGTGTTCTTGTAAACAAGGAAAAGAAAATCAGAAAAAGCTTAACGAAACAGATCGTATTATTTCAGAAACGACTAAAGCACAAAAGTTTGAGCTTACATTAGCTGAAGAGAAACAACTCGTTTCTGAGTTTGTTAATTCAATAGACTTTAATAAAAGTTCAGTGCCTAATGGGCCAGCTAAAGATGCATCTAAGTTAGCGCTTTACAAGTTAGCTTGGGAACAATTTATAGCTTTAAATTGGCCTGTAGCTAACGTAAATGAGGCAGGAAATAGAGGGAAACCAAATATGAGTGTTGATTCCACTTTTTTAAGTGTAACGCCTAGTAAATTACCAACCACAGTTTGGAGTACTTATGCAAGTAAAGCTGAGGTTTTTAATCATCAAACTGAGAGTTTACCAGCTTGGAATACGTTAAAAAGACCAATTTATCAGTATACCAACCAACCAACACGTATTATAGAGTCAGATCGATTTGATCTTTTTAATAATTTGGATGAAAACAATGAAATAGGTGAAGCAGTTGTTTTTGGAGGAGCTGGAAAAGGAAATACGACAGGAGGAAATCAAATATTATATGAAGCTAAAATTAATGAAGCAGAATACTCATATTTGAGAGCTAATGATCTTCAAGACTCAATAACGGCTAGTAATTGGGCAAAGAATACTGTTAAAAAATTAAGCACATTTGGAGGAACATGTTTAAGTGAAGAAGCTGCAAAACAAGAGATAGTTTGTTTTCCTTGTGCAGATGAAAACAATGAAGGTGCTATTGAGATCAAAGCCGCTTGGAGAAAGCTAAATGCTAACGACAATAAAGAGAGATACTACATTCAGAATGTAGTAGTCTATAAAAAAGTAGGAAACAAAGTTAAGTATACAAATCAAGATTATGGTTTGGTAGGATTGCACATCATAAGAAAAACAAAAAACTATCCTACCTTTATTTTTACCACATTCAATCATGTAGACAATTTAGACTCTGGAATTTATTATAATAATAGTATTGCTTTAGAAGGAGTTAAACCACCTTATTATCAGTATTATAAAAATGGAATAATGAATGGAGAACCAGCTGAGGTTCCAGATGTAACTTTTAATCCAGAGCATACGTATATTGAAACGGGAAATATCGCAGTCAAAACTCAGGAAGAAATACATAAAATACCAGCAACTTTAGGTCTTTTTAATACCGCTGTTCAAGAGCAAATAAAAAATAAATCTAAAAATAATAAGTCAGTATGGCAGTATTATGAATTATTAGGAGTACAAGCTGTGCCTACAGACCTTAAAGATGCAGCTTCAGATGAATCTTATTATTTAGCCAATAATGTAATTGAAACAGATTATACTTTGAGAAGGTTTACTGGCGCTTTTGCAAAAACAACAGGAATCTTATTACATGCTGCTAATGTAAATAGAAAAGGAGAGACCGTTTCTGCTGGAGGATGTATGGGATGTCATGGAAATCAACAGGTGAATGGAAGTGATTTTAGTTTCTTACTAGGAAACGGATATATACCAAGCCCAGATACTTTGGGAGTACCACCAAATGTTAGAGTTGTTAAGCAAATTCTTAAAATGGCAGAGAAATAATATACAGGATACTGTACGCTATTTTTTAGAGAAAATCAATGCTATCTAGTATTGAATAATTCATAAATAGAAATCATGAAAAAATATTTTTTAAATATAATTATTCTACTGTTTTACAGTTCGATAATTATAGCACAAAATACAGGCTATGTAAATTTTAATTTACACAATTCAAAGATTAAGCCACAGGAAAAATATAAAAATCAAGGGGTAACTTTAATTGGATGTAATACAACAGTTACTAATGCAGATAGTAAATACTGGAAAAAAGCACCACAAGGATTACAGTGGCACACAAATAATCAAGTGTTTGAAGATTTACCTTACGGAAAACAAGTAGATACAAAGACTCAAAAACCATATTATGTATCTAAATACTACATAGCTTCACCTCCAGTTTTCTTAAGGAATAGAAAAGATAAAAGCACTAAAAATACCCAATATGATATTGGTATTGTAACACCAGACGAATTCGTATTTAAAGGAGATAAACCGATACAACAAGTGTATTTAGATTATGATATTCTGGAGTTGATGAAAATCAAATACATTGCTGTTAAACCAGATGAGTCATTCAAAAAAATGAATATAAATCAAGTACCTTTTAATGTTGAGTGTAAAGACTTCCCATGGTTAAATAAAGGTTTATACAAGAGGGCTAAAGGAGCTTCTGGTATAGGAGTTTTAAAGAGGAGTCCAGATAATAAATTAGGGAACTTATTTCTTCCATACTATGAAAATAAATTAGAAACTAATCAAAAAAAGATTTTTCTAGATTGTAAAGTGACAATATTAAATGATATTCTTTTTCATCATGAAATATACTTTAAAGTGAATGGAAAGAAACAATACACTATAAACCTTAAAGAATTCTATGAAAAACATAAAGATGATGAGAAGATAGAAATAAAATTATATTGTGAATATAAAGAAGAGTTGCCATGTGGCTGTAAAGATCCTAATCTTAAAGAAAGTAAAAAATAAGTATAAAAAAAGAATACCATCTAGGTATTCTTTTTTGTTTAGAAAATTTTATTTTAAATTAATTATTTACTAATTCATAAACATTTAAATGCTTCTTAAGAATACCAGATGGAGTATTTTTTGTTTCATCGAAAATACGTGTGTCTCCAAATAAAATAAAGCTGTCCTTTGCTCTCGAAACAGCAACATTAAGCATATTAGGTTTATTATCTTTTTCAAAAAACATAGTTCCTTCGTCCTCATTAGTATATACTGAACTAAATAAAATAATATTGCGCTCGGCACCCTGAAGCGCATGTACAGTTCCTAATTTAATATTTCCAACTTTATAACCAGCATCAGTTAAAGCTTTTGAGAGTTCTCCTTTTTGACTCGCAAAAGGAGTAATAATACCCAAAATACTTTCTATAGCTTCAACTTTATAGGCTTCTTGTATTTTTTCTTTGTTTCGCTGTAACCAATTTATAATAGCATTAACTTCGTTCATATTATAACGGCTATTAAATTTTCGTTCGCTAATACCTTCAATATGATATGCCATCATAGAAGAAAATGCTTGTGTCTCTTTGGCTTTACCTTTCATAGGTTTTAAGATTCCGCCATAAGCTAGCTCGTTACAGAAATCAATAATTTCATCATTACAACGCCTGTGTTCTAGTAAAATTAATCCTTGTTCTTTTTGCGTTTTTAAATTAGTCTCATAACCACAAGCATTTTGCGCCATTTTCATAATGCTTCCACTTGACGCTAAAAAACCTAAATCATTTAAATGTTTATCATCCTTGTCTTGTACAATATTTAAGCTTGTTAAGTTTCCATAGTCAATTCTTGAAGGAATAGACCAAATAGGTTCGATTTGTTTTAAATCTCCGACAACAAATGCTTTTTTTGCTAAAGAAAAAACAGGAATACTAACCTCTGGTGTTACCTGGCCAGCTTCATCAATGATTAATAAGTCTAAAAAATTATATAAAGGAAGGTATTCAAAAATAGGTTTGCCATTCTCGTTTTCACCCTGAAACTGACTGTATAAGAAATGACTAGGAGCCATATAAAAAGTAGCTACAAAGCATGGTGTTAACATTGCTCTACGTTTCCATTTCGCTTGAATTACTTGTTCTCCAGTTCCTTTTTCGATAGTACCATTAATTGCCTCTTTCGTTGCAATTAACCAACGAGCTTCCCAATAATGAGTTGCTAATAAGAATGCTTTGTGTCTTAAGGTTACATCGATTTCATCATAAAAAAAACGAGGAGATGCATTGTTAGAGTCAATTTTTGAATATTCGTTTCTCCACATTTCATCTTCTGAAATACTAGCAAATCCTTTAATATTGTTTTGAAATCGCCAATTCTTTAACTTTAAGCTAGATTGAAGTATTAAGTTCAATGCTTCAATGCATTCCTTAATAAAAGAAGCTGTTTTTTCTTCACTAGAAATGATACGATCACTTATCTTAAAAATCCAGTCAGAATTTTCATTCTCAGTAGTATCATCTGATACTGTTTTAAAATACCGTTTTACGGTAGTGATAAATTCCGCCTTCTTACCAACAGATTTGATATCGTTAAGTAACGCTCTCCATTCTTTAATTTGGGAAACTTTGACATTTTCTGTCTTAATATAATTATCTTCAAACAACAGTATTCCGTTAATCTTTTCAACAGACGTTATAAAGTCATTTGAAAATTGAACTCCATCAATTAAGAGATCTTCAATTTGTATGATTTCCTCTCTTAAATGCATACATGCATCTTCTAAAGAATCAGTTTCAACATTGAAGAAATTACAATACTGTGTTAAGAAATAATACTCAGCGTCATATAAATAATCTTCATTTTCTAAATTACACAAAGTACCTTCATGTCCAAATAAATTTCCTTTTAGAAAATTGATATCACCTAAATATTTCTCACTTTTTGAGTTTGACGGTAAATAAGTAGCATACCCTTTGAAGTTGGGAAGCCAACGCTCAGATAAATCATGCAAACTACTTTCTGAATTGATAAAACTGTCAATAATATTTGTAACTGCTTGGTTGTTATTAGAACACGCTAAAACAATAGACGGTTCTTCGCCTATAATTGCTGTTCTAACAACCTCCGTTGCTACCAGACTTTGAAGTAATGTAGTTTTACCTGTTCCTGGAGGACCATTAACAGCAGTAACAGCATTTTCTTCGGCAGATAAATAAGAGAGTAATGTTTTTCGTTGGCTAATAGATAATGGAAACTTATTAGACATTTGCCCTAGATGCAAATGATTATAGTTTAGAAAATCGTTATCAGTAATAGCCTCTTTCTTATCCTTAATATCTGGGTTAATTATTTTTGATAGTACAGGTAATTCTTCTTCATTCTTCAATAAATTTTCATATAAGAAAAGAATACTTTTCGCTGTAGAAATTTTAGAGCTAACCGCAAAGTAGGTTAAAGAATATTCTGTGGTATATCTGTCTACCTTGTAATTATATAGTGAGTTGTGAGTAATTGCATTAAAAATGTCGTTAATATAGTTCCAGTAATCATCCCAACCAATATTCTCATCTTCGTAATCAGCTTGAGGCACTTTAATTTCTTTAGCATCTAGTATAACATCCACAGATGAAAAAACAAAATCATTTTTAACATCAGCCATTGGTGTTAGATAGTTTCGAACAATCAAAGGGAAGAGATCTTTTGGAGCAGATAAATGTCCAGACCTGTTTACAACAGCGGTAATCCAAAACGGATGAATAGTTCGCTGTTTGAATTTGGTATTACTTGTTTCATAGGTTAAATGAAAAGGAGCAATTAGAATTTTAGTTTCGTCGATATTTTTCCATCTGGCATTGTCCTTTTTCGAAACACCTCTTAGCCTATTAATTCTTCGTTCTTCTACATCTAACAAATCATTTGCTTGTTTTGTGTTAAGAAGAGCATTACTTAAATCAGAATTATTTTGAGAGAATAAATTTTTTATTTTGGCAATATCAATTGCTAAATTCTCACTATCAGATAAACTATTTTTATAATATTGTAACCAGTTTTTTTCGCTTTCCATGTATATTATTGCTGATTAAAACAGCAGGCGAAAATAGAATATTTAAGAGCATATGAAAAATATGAGTGTTGTTTTTTTCGAGCAAAAAGAAAGAGTTTTCAACAATTAAATACTCAAAGAATTAGTATAATTAATAGGGTTGAAATGAGTCTGGTAAAAATGAAGGGTAAACGAAGTTTATTGAAATAAAATGAAATGTAATTTTAAATTTGAGTTTCTACAGCCACATACACTACAAATAATTATAAATTTTAATTTGTAGTGTACTTGGTTGTATTCAAAATTATTTAAACATATCCATTCCAGGGATGTTAGGCATACCATTTTTTGCTGCAGCAGCCATTTCTTGTTCGTGAATTTCACTAGCTCTTTTGATGGCTTTATTTAAAGTTAAGATTAAGTAGTCTTCCAACTCTTCAGCATCGTTTAATAAAGTTTCGTCGATGCGTATCGCTTTTACCTCTCTATTGGCAGTTACTGTTACTTTTATTTTACCATCCGCACCTGCTTCGTCAATAAGAACGGTATTTAAGCGTACTTTAGTTTCTTCCACTTTTTTCTGTGCATCCTTAAGCTTATCCATCATTCCCGATAAATCACCAAACATAATTTCTTAATTTAAAGTTTAATTAAAACAAAATTACTATTTTCAATCACTAAAAATCAATCAAAATGAAAAAAAATCTTGTACTACTTCTTACATTAAGTGTTATTTTTGCGTCCTGCAAAAAAGAAACAATGAAGAATACCAATACACCCCCGATAGCTGAAAAACAAGCGTATACATTAGAGAAACATGGTGACGTTAGAACGGATGATTATTTTTGGATGCGTTTAACAGACGAACAAAAAAACGCCGAAAACAAAGACGAACAGACACAGAAGGTATATGATTACTTAAATGCCGAGAATACTTATTTCGAGAAAGCGACAGCGAATACTGATGAATTTGAAGAAACTTTATTTCAGGAAATGAAGGGTCGTATAAAAGAAGATGATGAATCTGTACCTTACAAAAATAACGGGTATTACTACATTACGCGCTTCGAGATAGGGCAGCAGTATCCTATTTATTCAAGAAAGAAAGGTTCATTAGAAGCAGCAGAAGAAATTTTGTTTAATGTGAACGATGAAGCAAAAGGACATGACTATTTTCAATTGGGAGGTTTAAGTGTTTCGCGTAACAATAAATTAGCAGCTTTTGCAATTGATACTGTAAGTAGACGACAGTATGTTATTCAAGTAAAAAACCTAGAAACTGGTGAGATTTATAAGGATAAAATAGAAAATACTACAGGAGGAAGTGTTTGGGCAAATGACAATAAGACGTTATTTTATACTAAAAAAGATCCAGTTACTCTCCGTAGCTCACAAATTTATAAGCATGTTTTAGGAACTGATTCTTCGGAAGATACATTGGTTTTTGAAGAGAAAGATGAAACATTTAGTGCTTTTGTCACTAAAACGAAATCTAATAAATATTTAGTAGTTGGTTCTTACAGTACAATTTCTACAGAATATCAGGTTTTGAATGCAGATACGCCTAATGGAACTTTCTCTGTCATTCAGCCTAGAGAAGATGATTTGGAATATGATATAGCACATTACAAAGATCATTTTTACATTAAAACAAATAAAGATGGAGCAACAAACTTCAAGATAATGAAGACTCCAGAAAACAAGACAACAAAGGAAAATTGGGTTGATGTAATTCCGCATAGAGACGATACATTATTAGAAGATTTTTCGATTTTTAAAGATTATCTAGTTCTTGAGGAGCGTAATAATGGATTATATAAAATAAGAATTAAGCGTTGGGACGATAAAGACGATTATTATTTACCTTTTGAAGAAGAAACTTATTCAGCAGGAGTATATTCAAATCCAGAATTTGATACAGACGTTATTCGTTACTCTTATAATTCTATGACTACTCCAAATTCTGTTGTAGACTTTAACATGAGTGATAAGTCAAAAGAAATTAAAAAAGAGCGTGAAGTACTAGGAGGAAAATTTAATAAAGATAACTATACTAGTAAGCGTTTATGGGTAACTGCCAGAGATGGAAAAAAAGTTGTAGTATCGATAGTGCATAGAAAAGATACTAAAATAGATAAGAATACACCTGTTTTACAATATGCATATGGTTCTTATGGGTACACAATATCAGATGGTTTTTCAACAACACGCTTGAGTTTATTAGATAGAGGGTTTGTTTATGCTATCGCACACATACGTGGAGGACAGTATCTTGGTAGAGATTGGTATGAAGACGGAAAAATGTTACACAAGAAGAATACATTTACAGATTTTATAGATTGTTCAAAATATTTAATTGAAAATGGATATACTTCTCCAGAGCATTTATATGCCATGGGAGGTTCTGCTGGAGGTTTACTTATGGGAGCAATTGTTAATATGAACCCAGAATTATATAATGGAATTATAGCTGCTGTACCATTTGTAGATGTAGTTTCTACTATGATAGACGACAGTATTCCTCTAACCACTGGGGAATATAATGAATGGGGAAATCCTAACGATAAAGAATATTACGATTACATAAAATCGTATTCACCATATGATCAAGTAGAAAAAAAGGCATATCCAAATATGTTGGTAACTACTGGCTTACATGATAGTCAAGTACAATATTGGGAACCTGCCAAATGGGTAGCTAAACTACGCGAGTATAAAACAGATGACAACTTGTTATTCTTACATACAAATATGGAAGCTGGTCATGGAGGTGCTTCTGGTAGGTTTAATTCCTTGAAAGAAACTGCTAAAGAATACACATTCCTTTTAACATTAGAAGATAAGTTAGAAAAATAATTTTACTTTTGCGCTCGATTGAGTGTAAGCGTCATTACGATAGTAACGAAATAATTTAAAAAGTTAAGTTAATTCACCATTCACATCGTAATGACGTTTTTTATGGCGTAAAAGTAAATGGATAGAAATAAACATATTGTAGATTCAATTTTAGAATTGGTGGGACAAACACCAATAGTACGATTGAATAAAATCACTAAGAATTTACCAGGTAATTATTTTGCAAAGCTTGAGTCGCAAAATCCAGGACAATCAGCAAAAGACAGGATAGCATTACATATTATAGAAAATGCTGAGCGTAAGGGAATTCTTAAGCCAGGAGATGTTATTGTTGAAACTACTTCTGGAAATACTGGTTTTAGTTTAGCCATGATTAGTTTAGTGAAAGGGTACGAGTGTATTTTGGCAGTAAGTGATAAATCTTCACAAGATAAAATAGATACGTTGAAGACGATGGGAGCTGAGGTTCATATTTGTCCAGCTAATGTTCCTGCAGAGGACCCCAGATCATATTATGAAACTGCTAAAAGATTACACAAGGAGCGTCCTGGTTCTATTTATATAAATCAATATTTCAATGAACTGAATATTGAAGCACATTATAAAACAACTGGTCCAGAAATTTGGGAACAGACAGAAGGAAAAATTACACATTTAATTGTGGCAAGTGGAACTGGAGGTACTATCTCTGGAACTGGACAGTATTTGAAAGAACAAAACCCTAATATTAAGATTTTAGGAGTTGACGCAATAGGATCGGTATTAAAAAAGTATCATGAAACTGGTAAATTTGATGCTAACGAAATTTCACCATATAAAATTGAAGGATTAGGAAAAAATCTAATTCCCACAGCAACAGACTTTGATGTAATAGATGTTTATGAAAAAGTGTCCGACAAGGATGCTGCTATTACAGCTAGACAGTTAATTATGGAAGAGGGTATTTTTGCTGGGTATACAAGTGGTGCTGTATTACAAGCAACGCAACAGTATGCAGCACAGAATTATTTTACATCAGATAGTTTTGTAGTACTTATTTTACCTGATCACGGATCTAGATATATGAATAAAATTTATTCAGACCATTGGATGAAGGAACAAGGTTTTTTATAAGGCAAAGGGGCTTAAATCCAATTTAAATCATACTCAAGTATATGATGTAATATTTTAAACAAAACTGCTAAAATTAAAACGCAAAAAAAACGAATTAGATTTTTGTTTTTTATTTTAAAATTTCTGTGCTTTAAGTAGAATATATCGATAGGTAAAAAGGTTAAAAAAGTGATAACCCCAAGTATACCTCCGATAATAAAAATGATGTAAAACTTTAAGGCATTAAGAAATGAGCTTTTTACAGGAGAAGGAGTTTCAACTTCTATCCAAATACAAAACATCGATAACAAAGTAGAAACAATAAGCCAAAGTAGGTATTTAAGAATAGTCTTTCCTGTTTTCATAGGTCTAATATATTAAGTATTGATTACGAATTGATTTAAAATTGGTTAAATCACTTTGCCAAGATTTTTTAATTTCTTCAGCTGTTAAACCATTTTCAATTTGTTGTTGTAGTTTTTTAGTACCTGCGAGTTTCGTGAAAAAAGGAGTAAAAAAGTCTTTTTTATTGGCTGTATTTTGATAAGTTTTTAATAACCATGACAGCTTCAGTTCACTTATGTAATTGTTTTTGCTAAGATCTTCACCTAAGCATACCTTATTGTTATGTTTTGGAAACTTAGCACCTTCGTTAGGTGTAGGAGTAAACTTGAAAGTATAGTTTTTTAAGTTTGGAGCTCCGTAAACTTGAAACTGTTTATTTGTTCCTCTACCAGCAGAAATATTGGTGCCTTCAAAAAAACAAAGACTAGGGTAGAGGTTGATTGACGTTTTGTTAGGTAAGTTAGGAGAAGGTTTTATAGGTAATTTATACTGTGTTGTATGGGTGTAATTCTCTAAAGGAATTACGGTTAAATCACATTGAATTTTATTTTTCAACCAGAATTCACCATTGATCATTTTTCCATATTCCCCAATTGTCATTCCGTAAACTACAGGAACAGGATGCATTCCAACAAAACTCTTGTGTTCCTTTTCAAGTATTGGTCCGTCAACATAATGCGCGTTCGGATTAGGTCTGTCCAAAATAATAACAGGTATATTGGCTTCTGCACAAGCTTCCATAACATAATGTAATGTTGAGATATAGGTGTAAAATCTAGCACCTACATCCTGGATATCAAAGATCACAATATCAATTCCGGCTAACTGCTTTTGTGATGGTTTTTTGTTTTTTCCATATAAGGATATGATAGGAAGTTTTGTTTTTGTATCAATTCCATTTTTTATAATTTCTCCTGCATCTGCTTTCCCTCTAAAACCATGTTCAGGAGCAAAAACTTTAGTAACATTAATTTTTGAAGAGTTATGAATATAATCTACTAAATGAATAGATGTGATTTCAGGGTTGAATGTTGATTTTTTTTGTATGATTGATGTTTGATTCGCCACAATAGCTACATTCTTACCAAATAGTTTTGGGATATACAGTTGAGTTCTATCTGCTCCTGTCTTTATAGTTTTATTAATAATTCGATCTGGTTTTTTAGAAATAGACTCAGCTTTTTTTGGGGATTGTGCACAAGAAATCATCTGAAAATTGGCGCATATAAACAATAATAAATATGTACTTTTGAGATATTTATAAATCATATTTTTTTGAATTACGAATTATTTGTTGCTAAACGTATCATAGCTGGAAAAGAGTATAAAAATAGTATATCATCTCCAATAATAAAAATAGCGATTGTAGCGATTGCTCTAGGTATAGCAATTATGCTAATATCAGTAGCTGTTGCATCAGGATTTCAACAAAAAATAAGAGATAAAATAGCAGGGTTTAAAGGACACATTCAAATAACGAATTACGATAATAATAATTCAGACGTGTCTACTGTACCAATATCTCTCAATCAATCTTTTTATCCAGAATTTACTTCAATTTCTGGTGTTAGAAAGGTACAGCCATACGCTAATAAAGGAGGTGTAATAAGAACCGAAAAAGATTTTCAAGGTATTGTATTAAAGGGGGTAAATGGTGATTACGATTTTACATTTTTTTCAGATTTTTTAGTTGAAGGAAGGCTGCCCAATTACGACCAACCAAGAAATAGGGAAATATTGTTGTCGAAATCGATTGCAGATAGACTATCGTTAAACTTAAAAGACACACTACACGTTTGGTTTGAAAGTAAGTCAAGAGCAAAATTTAAAATGCGTAAGCCTGTTATTGTTGGTATTTACAATACAGGATTTGAACAATTTGATAGTACTATTTTGATAGGAGATCTAAGAGAAGTTCAGCGAATTAATAAATGGAAAAATAATGAAGTAGGAGGTTTTGAAGTGTTAATAGATGACTTTGATAAGGTTAATGAGAAAGGAAATGAGGTTTACAGAAGTATTGGTTCTTTATTAAATTCAACAACTGTGGTGGAAAGTTTTCCAGCCATATTTGAATGGGTTAAATTATTTGATAATAACGTATGGTTTATTATTGGCATAATGATATTGATTGCTGGAATAAATATGGTGACCGCATTATTGGTTTTAATCTTAGAACGAATTCAAATGATAGGTATTCTCAAAGCATTAGGAAGCACAAATTGGGGAATACAGAAAATATTTCTGTACAATGCTTCTTATTTGGTACTACAAGGATTACTCTTTGGAAATATAATAGGTATCGGACTGCTACTTTGTCAAAAGTTTTTTAAAGTAATTACATTAAATCCAGAAACGTATTATGTTTCTACAGTACCCGTAGAAATTAATATCGGTTATCTTTTGGCTCTAAATGTAGGAACTCTATTAATTTGCTTACTAATGTTACTGATACCTTCCATGATCGTTTCAAAAATATCTCCCACGAAATCAATTAAATTTCAATAGAAAAGACTGTCTGAAAAACATTTTCGAAGGCATCTTTTAAATAATTTAACTTACTTTAAAAGATTTCTTTTCTTCGAATAACGACTTTTCAGACAGCCTTTTTAAATAATGTTTAGTACGTTATTTATTTTTTTGTTTTTCAACAGCAGCAGCTATGAAATCCAAAAATAAAGGATGCGGATTTAATACTGTACTCTTGTATTCTGGGTGATATTGAACTCCAACAAACCATGGATGATCTGGAATCTCAATAGTTTCTACCAAACCAGTTTTAGGATTAATACCCGTAGCCAACATACCGCCAGCTTCTATTTTATCTTTATACTCGCTATTAAACTCATAACGATGCCTATGTCGCTCACTAATATTTTTGTTACCATAAGCATTATATACTTTGGTATCTTTTTTTAATTCGCAATCCCAAGCACCTAAACGCATCGTACCACCTTTCTCTGTAACATCTTTTTGCTCTTCCATTAAATTAATAACAGGATGAGAAGTATTTTCGTTCATTTCTGTAGAATTTGCATCTGCTAAACCGAGTACATTTCTTGAATACTCAATTACTGCCATTTGCATTCCTAAACAGATTCCAAGGAAAGGGATTTTATGTTCACGTGCGTAACGAACAGCGTCAATTTTACCTTGTATACCACGTTCACCAAAACCAGGAGCAACTAATATACCGTCCAAATTGGCCAACTGTTTGGTTATATTTTTATTGGCAAGCTTTTCAGAATGAATCCAACGTACCTTCACTTTCGTTTCATGAGTAGAACCTGCATGAATAAATGCTTCAGTTATCGATTTGTAAGAATCATGCAATTCAACATATTTACCTATTAAACCGATTTCTACTTCGTTTTTTGGATTCTTATATTTTGTAACAAACGTATTCCAGTCAATTAACTTCGGTTGTTTATCTGTTGAAAGATTTAATTTTTCCAACACAACCCTATCTAAACCTTCTTCAAACATTAAATTAGGAACATCATAAATTGTTTCCGCATCTAAAGATTGAATAACATCCTGTTTTTTTACGTTGCAAAATAAAGCTAATTTTTTCTTGATGTCTTCAGAAATAGTATATTCAGATCTGCAAACTAATATGTTAGGACCAATACCACTTTGCATTAACATTTTTACGGAATGTTGTGTAGGTTTGGTTTTCAATTCACCAGCTGCGGCCAAATAAGGTACCAATGTCAAATGAATTACGATAGCATTATCTTCTCCGAGTTCCCATTGTAATTGACGAACAGCTTCTATATAAGGTAAAGATTCAATATCACCTACAGTTCCACCTATCTCAGTAATTACAATATCATAGTCACCTGTATTACCTAATATTTTAATACGATGTTTAATTTCATCAGTAATATGCGGTATAACTTGTACAGTTTTACCTAAAAACTCACCTTTACGCTCTTTGTTAATTACAGATTGATAAATTCTACCTGTAGTAACATTATTAGCCTGTGAGGTAGGAATATTTAAAAAACGTTCATAGTGTCCTAAATCTAAATCCGTTTCGGCTCCATCATCAGTAACATAACATTCTCCATGTTCATAAGGATTTAGTGTACCAGGATCTATATTAATATATGGATCAAGTTTTTGAATAGTAACTGAATAGCCTCTTTCTTGAAGTAATTTGGCTAAGGAAGCTGCAATAATTCCTTTCCCAAGAGAAGAAGTAACTCCTCCAGTTACAAATACATATTTAGTGTTGTTCATGTAAGTATTAGGTTTGGGCAAAAGTACTAACTAAGTCAATTACGACAAATAAAAAACGATGAAATTTGGTCATTTATTTATTAGAAAAAACAAACTAAAAAAAAACTATTTAATAACTTGTTAAAATAAAAAAACGTTGTATATTTGCCAACGCTTTTAGCAGTCGGAATGTCATAAAAGCAAAAAACATATTTAAGAAGATTTTTAAAGATATAAATAATGCCGAAAAGAACATACCAACCATCAAAGAGAAAAAGAAGAAACAAACATGGTTTCCGTGAAAGAATGGCTTCTGCTAATGGTAGAAAAGTATTGGCTAGAAGAAGAGCTAAAGGTAGAAAGAAGTTAACAGTTTCTTCAGCTAACAGACCGAAAAAATAATGATATAAATTATATTTATATACAAGGTGTTACTTTTATTAGTAACGCCTTTTTTTATACCCAATTAAATTTTTTATTTTAGTAACCACAACAACAACATAACACAAATGCCTAAAAGAACTGACCTTAAATCGATTTTAATTATTGGATCTGGACCTATTGTTATTGGTCAAGCTTGCGAATTTGATTATTCAGGATCACAAGCTTTGAGATCACTTCGAGAGGATGGTATTGAAACTATTTTAATTAATTCGAATCCAGCAACTATCATGACTGACCCTTCAATGGCAGATCATGTGTATTTATTACCATTAAATACAAAATCAATTCTAAAAATTTTAAAAGAACATCCTCAAATAGATGCCGTATTACCAACAATGGGAGGACAAACAGCATTGAACTTATGTATTGAGGCTGATGAAAAAGGAATATGGGAAGATTTTGGAGTTGAAATTATTGGAGTTGATATTGATGCTATAAATATTACTGAAGATAGAGATAAGTTTCGCTTATTGATGGAGGAAATAGGAATTCCTATGGCTCCACAAGCAACAGCTACTTCGTTTTTGAAAGGTAAAGAGGTTGCACAAGAATTTGGTTTTCCACTATGTATTAGAGCATCTTTTACATTAGGTGGAGCAGGAGCAGCTATCGTATATAATGAAGAAGATTTTGAAGAATTATTATCTAGAGGATTAGAAATTTCTCCAATTCATGAGGTAATGATAGACAAAGCCATGATGGGGTGGAAAGAATATGAACTAGAATTATTACGTGACGATAATGACAATGTAGTAATTATTTGTTCTATTGAAAACATGGATCCTATGGGAATCCATACTGGTGATTCTATCACTGTAGCACCAGCAATGACACTTTCTGACAAAACGTATCAGAGAATGCGTGATATGGCGATACAAATGATGCGTAGTATCGGTGAATTTGCAGGAGGTTGTAATGTTCAGTTTGCTGTTTCTCCAGATGAAAAGGAAGATATTATAGCAATTGAAATCAATCCACGTGTTTCACGTTCATCAGCATTAGCAAGTAAAGCAACAGGATATCCAATTGCAAAGATTGCTTCTAAATTGGCTATTGGTTATACTTTGGATGAATTAGATAATCAGATTACAAAATCTACATCTGCATTATTTGAACCTACATTGGATTATGTTATTGTAAAAATACCTAGATGGAATTTCGATAAATTCGAAGGTTCGGATAGAACTTTAGGTTTACAAATGAAAGCAGTAGGGGAGGTAATGGGAATTGGTCGTTCTTTCCAAGAAGCCCTTCACAAGGCTACACAATCTCTTGAAATTAAGCGAAATGGTATTGGAGCTGATGGTAAGAGTTATAAGGATTATAACCAGATTATAGATAAACTTACTAATGCGTCTTGGGATAGAGTTTTTGCAATTTATGACGCTATTCAATTAGGAATTCCGTTAACTAAAATACATGAAATCACAAGAATTGACATGTGGTTTTTAAAACAGTATGAAGAATTATATTATCTAGAGAAAGAGATTTCAAAATACACTATTGATACTTTAGATCGAGATTTACTTTTAGAAGCTAAACAAAAAGGATATGGAGACAGACAAATAGCTCATATGCTTGAATGTTTAGAAAGTGAAGTATACAAGAAACGTGAAGAATTAAATATCAAACGTGTATACAAATTAGTAGATACATGTGCTGCTGAATTCAAAGCACAGACACCATATTATTATTCAACTTTTGAACAAGAAATTGAGACTGCCGATGGTAAGAAATTTGTTGACAACGAAAGTAAAGTTTCTGATAAGAAAAAAATTATTGTGTTAGGATCTGGTCCAAATAGAATCGGACAAGGAATTGAATTTGATTATTGTTGTGTTCATGGTGTTTATGCAGCTCAAGAATGCGGTTATGAAACAATTATGATTAACTGTAATCCTGAAACGGTTTCAACAGATTTTGATACTGCTGATAAATTATACTTCGAGCCTGTATTTTGGGAGCATATCTACGACATTATTAAACATGAAAAGCCTGAAGGTGTAATTGTGCAATTAGGCGGTCAAACTGCACTTAAACTAGCTGAAAAACTAGATAGATATGGTATTCCTATCATAGGGACTAGTTATAAAGCATTGGATTTAGCGGAAGATAGAGGTAGCTTTTCAACCTTATTAAAAGAAAATAATATTCCTTATCCAGAATTTGGAGTAGCAGAAAATGCTGATCAAGCTTTAGCATTGGCTGATGAATTGGATTTTCCAATTTTAGTACGTCCTTCTTATGTACTAGGAGGTCAAGGAATGAAAATTGTCATCAATAAAGAAGAATTATTAGAGCATGTAGTAGATTTACTACGCAAAATACCTAATAATAAATTGTTGTTAGATCATTATTTAGAAGGTGCAATTGAAGCAGAGGCAGATGCAATTTGCGATGGAGAGAATGTGTACATTATTGGAATAATGGAACATATTGAGCCTTGTGGAATTCATTCAGGAGATTCAAATGCAACGTTACCTGCTTTTAACTTAGGTGAATTAGTACTAGAACAAATTAGAGAGTATACTAAGACAATTGCTTTAGCACTAGATACAGTAGGTTTGATTAATATTCAGTTTGCAGTTAAAGACGATAAAGTATACATTATCGAAGCTAATCCACGAGCTTCAAGAACAGTTCCTTTCATAGCTAAAGCTTATAAAGAGCCTTATGTGAATTACGCTACCAAAGTAATGTTACGAGACAAAAAGGTTACAGATTTTGATTTCAATCCTCAGTTAGAAGGGTTCGCAATAAAACAGCCTGTTTTTTCTTTCAATAAGTTTCCTAATGTGAATAAAAATTTAGGACCTGAGATGAAAAGTACTGGAGAAAGTATTTTATTTATAGATAATTTAAGAGACGATCAATTCTACGATTTATATTCGAGAAGAAAGATGTACTTGAATAAATAATACTCAGTTAAAAAAGAAAAAAGCATAAATTAGCGGAAAATATTTGATGATGAATTTTTTCCTTAAGTCTAGTTTATGCTTTTTTTTATGCTTTGTAGTTGAAGTCACTTTCTCACAAATAGATGGAGATGCGATTTTTACTTTACCTAAAGTAACAACTACTGAAATGTTAGGAATTTCAACCCCAAATACTGGAAGTTTAGTTTACAATACTAGTGATGATGGTATATACAAGTTTAACGGATCATCATGGCTTAGAATTGATGCTTCAAGCTCACTGAAATCTGTTGTTTTAAATAGAACTTCAGGTTATACTTTACCTAACTCAACAAATACGTACTTTGATTTTCCAATAAATAATACTCATGTCCAATCTATAGACTCTGATGTATTTACTATTGTCGGAAATGGTAGAATTAAGGTTTTAAACTCTGGTGTATACATGATTGCAGCCGAGTTATCTACTTCTAATATGCCGGCAGGAGACACTAAGTATATTATCGGGGCTTTTAGAAATAATAGTTTAATAGGGTATTTAACAAGAGGATCTGTAGACTTACCTAGCCAAGATTGGTGGGGAGGAACCGGAATTTTAACATACAATTTAAACAAAGATGATGAAATTACAATTAGGTATGTTTTAAATGCAGGAAAAACATTAACTGGGAGGTTTATGAACATAAGTATGATAAAGATTAAATAGAAAAACCCGAAGTCTATACTTCGGGCTCGCTATTTATATATGTTTCTTTCCCTTAAAAGAAACCTCCACCACCTTGTTTTTCGTTACTGTCTCTTCTTCTTCGAGATTTAGCTTTATTTTTTCCACCACCAAATCTGTAATTAAAACCTAAATAAGCAGTTCTACTTTCCCATTTAAAACGACCATTTTGAATGAATGGATTAGCCGAATTAAACTGAAATCTCATTGTATTAAATATATCATTAACTCTGAAAGTAATATTTCCTTTTCCTTCAAGTACTGAATAATTAGCTCCAAGATTAATCATAGACATTGGATCAACGTCCCATTGAATATCTTTTTGCGCACCTCTATACATCGCGAATAATTGTAAACGGAGCTTTTTAGATAATGTAAAACTATTACTTAGTCTGGCATTAAAAACTTCATTTTGTACTTCTAATCGGTTACTAGGGTCGTTTATATCGGTTGTGCCAATTTGTTTCTGAGAATAAAAGTCCATACTAGCATTTGCTCTCCACCATTTAGCAATTCTATAACTTGAAGATAATTCTAAGCCATAAGCATTAGTATCATCAAAGTTTTGAAATGAAAGTATTTGACGTGTGTCTGATACATCTGTGTCATCTTTATAAGTAACTCTTGAAATAACATCATTAACATTTCTATAAAAAGTTCCTAGTGTAATAGATCCGCCTTTTATTTTTCTTGTATAATTAAGTTCTAAAGAGTTTGTAAATTGAGGTACTAGGTTTTCATTACCAATAGATGTAATCAACGGTGTACTCCATTCTCTAATAGGATTAACTTGTTGAATACTTGGTCTGTCAACTCTTTTGCTATAGCTCAATTGAAATTGATTTTTATCTGATGGATTGTAGGTGAAAAATGCTGATGGATATACAGAGAAAATTTCATCTGTAACTTTTTTAGTTTCCAATACAGAACTGTCATTTAATCCAGTAAAATTACCTTCAATTTCATAATGCTCTAACCTTGCACCTAACTGCATAGTTACTTTACCAAATTTATGTCCGTAATTAACATAACCAGAATAAATTTTTCTATCATAAGTAAATTCAGAATCTCCAATTGGAGTGGTGCCAATTACTGTATTACCAGAAGTAAGAAGTCTTTCTTGATCTGTAATGTTAGAATTATCTGTAAAATTTGTTCTATACTCCAAACCTAATTCTAACTTTCCTTTTTTAGAGATTGGGTTTGTATAATCTAAATTCATCAATATGTTTTCCCCTTCATTATTGATGTCGTTGAAATAGTTCAATAGCTTATAATCTCTGTCTGACGGAAATAAAAGTAAATCGCGATTTCTAAGAAGCTGAGGAGACTCATTTAATGTATACGTAGATTCAAACTCTATATTGTGCCCTTTATCATCAAAATCGTGCTTATAATTGATATTATACGTTTGATTCTTATTATCAGAATCTTGAGTATTTGGTGCGTTACTTACAATATTTCCAGAATTATTAGTAATTAAGGCGCGACCATTAGCATTGCTATCAAACCAATTTTGTGTGGTGTAAAAAGAGAACGTATTCTTATCGTCGATATAAATATCGGCACCTAATTTAAGTAAATGAGATTGGTTATCATTTTTAAACACAAAATCTTGTGAGTTTACACCTGGTCTGTTTACAAAACCAAAATTATAACGTTCCCCACCATTGAATCCATAATTACCAAAAAAGTTCACACTACCTGTTTTATAATTCATGTTAGTAGAACCGTTGTAGCGAACATAATGACCAGTTTCAACACCAGTATTTATAGATCCATTGAACCCCATATTTGCATTCTTGTTTAGAATGATATTTATAATACCACTCATACCTTCAGGATTGTACTTTGCAGATGGGTTTGTGATAAGTTCAACACTTTTTATAGAAGTAGAAGGTAATTGTTTTAATAATTGAGCAGCAGGGATGTTAGTAGGTTTACCATCAACTAAAACACGAACATTTTCGTTACCACGCAAACTAATATTTCCACTCTGACTGTCAACACTAACCGACTGTACATTATTAAGCAATTCTGAAGCTGTTGCACCAGCAGAAGTTAAATCTTTTCCCACATTAATCACTTTACGATCCACTTTCTGAACAACAGTAGAAGTTTCTGCTCTTACCACAACTTCATCTAAAGTTGTTGCATCTTCAGAAATAGCAATGACACCTAACTTTAATTTTCTTTTTTTACTATTGATTGTTATCTCTTTCCTTACCGTTTTATAACCGATGAATTGAATTTCAACCAAGCTTTTACCTTCAGGAATATTTGTTACTTTAAAAAATCCTTTTTCGTTGGTGATACCACCGGTTAATACTTTATTAGCTTTGTCTCGTACAATGATATTTACATATGGAAGTGGTTCGTTTGTAATTTTATCTACCACTTTACCCGAAATACTCCCTGGTTTTGGTAAATTTTCTTTCTGCATTTGAGCAAATAGATTTGCTGATAGCGTTAAAATAAATAATAGTAATAATTTTTTCATCTTGTAACGTTGAATAGTTTTTCAATGCTATAAAGACGGCTTATAGTACTATGTCGTTACTTGATTTAACAGAGTTTAACGATACATTAACAATAAGAAATGAATATTAATTACGTGAAATGGATAGTTGTTGTTTATTAAGATGTTAATTATAAACGACTTATTTCAGCTTCAAATAATGAATTTTAAAGAAACAAATATTGATTTTAATTTTGGAGCACCAAGTTAGGTTTACAAGTATATACTTCTCCAACTTGTGCTAAACTAACATCTTTAAATTTAGTTTGAGCTTCTTGTTTAAAAAGTTCTAAATTTTTATATCTACTAGAATAATGTCCGATAATAAGCTTTTGAGCGTTAGCATCTCTAGCAATCGTTGCAGCTTGCTCAGCGGTAGAATGCTTAGTTTTAACGCACAGATCTTCTAAATCTTTTAAGAAAGTAGCTTCGTGATATAAAACATCAACGTTTTTTATGATAGGAACAATGTCTGGTTTATACATTGTATCGCTACAAAAGGCATAACTTTTAGGCTTTTCAGGCGCAATTGTTAATTCTGTATTTGGAACAATTTCACCAGAAGTAAGTATAAAATCTTTCCCTGCTTTTAAATTATGATAATCACAGGTTTCAATTTCATCATACTGTTTTATATTACCTATGTGTAAGTTACGTGGTTTAGGTTTCTCTTTAAACAAATACCCGTTGGTATATACTCTATGATCTAAAGGAATAGTATGTACTTCAACCTTATCATCCTCATAAATTAACTCACTCTCAAAAGAAGATAATTCATGAAAAATAATTTCATATCGAACATGAGATTTTGAAATTTTGAGTTGTAGTAGTGTTATTTCTTTAATTCCTACAGGTCCAAATACATGAAGCTCTTTTTCACGATTCAAAAGGCCAAACGTAGAAAGTAGTCCAATTAAACCAAAGAAGTGATCACCATGGAGGTGTGATATAAAAATATGATTGATTTTTGAAAAACCAACTTTATATTTTCGCATCTGTCGCTGAGTGCCTTCTCCACAATCAATAAGAAAATGTTTATTATTAATTTGAAGATATTGTGCGGTTGGATGCGCATTAACTCTTGGGGTTGCTGAATGACAACCTAAAATTGTAACTTGTAAACTCATGTATTTATCGAATAACAAAACGTTTAGAAATAATTCCTTTTTTTGTTTGTATCGCGTAAATGTACATACCAGATTTTAGTGAATTACGATTAAAAGAAAGCTCATTCTTTCCATTTTGAACTGTAATTCGCTGAGAAAAAACTGTTTTCCCAAGCACATTTTTTACACGAATAAAAACATCTTGTTTATTGGTTGAGTTGAATGTTATTGTAGTTGTGTTAATAAACGGGTTTGGTGAAGCCGCAAGTTTTTGAATTGATTTTTCCTGCGAAAAAGCAAATGAAGAGACAATTAAAAACGAGATAAAAAGTATTTTTTTTACCATACACTAAGGGGATTATAATTATTAAAGACCTAAATCTCGCTGAATATTTTCCATCTCTAATACATCTTCTGCTTCTTGCAAAGTAGGAACTATATTAAATGACTCAGGAAAGCTATCAACATCAATATTTGAATAAACTACAACAAAAGTTGTACCATTATCTTGGTGGTGATCAGCATATTTCAAAAATAATGAAATATGTTTTTCATCTAGAGTAAGTTTCGATGAAAGGTATATAATTATATTGTTTTCTGCAAATTTAGTGTGTTGATTTGTAAAGTATTCGATAAACTCATCAAAAGTATTTTCTTCTGATAAGAATAGAACAAAGTCATCTTTAATTTCGACATTCATAAATTATCGTTTTATCTGTTGTGCTAACAAATAAATAACCGCCATTCTAACAGCAACTCCATTTTCTACTTGGTCGAGTATTATGGACTGTTTACTATCGGCTACATCACTTGTTAATTCAACACCTCTGTTAATTGGACCCGGATGCATTATAACAATATCTTTGCCAAGATTATCTAATATTTCTTTATTAATGCCGAAAAGTTGTGTGTATTCTCTGGTTGAAGGAAAATATTTTATAGCCATTCGTTCGTGTTGTACGCGTAAAACATTCGCTACGTCACACCATTCTAAAGCTTTTTTAAGATTAGTTTCTACACCAACACCTAAACTTTTAATGTGCCTTGGAATCAATGTAGTAGGTCCACAAACTTTAACTTCTGCACCTTGTAACTGCAATGCAAAAATATTGGATAAAGCAACTCTGGAATGTAGAATGTCACCAACAATAACTACTTTTTTCCCTTTAAGGTTTGAGTTTAACGCTTGTCGCATCGAAAAACTATCAAGTAAAGCTTGGGTAGGATGTTCATGTGTACCATCTCCTGCGTTAACAATCTTGGCATCCACATGTTGAGATAAAAAAACTCCGGCTCCTACACTAGAATGACGCATAACAACAATATCAACTTTCATTGCTAAAATATTGTTAACTGTGTCAATTAGGGTTTCTCCTTTTTTTACAGAAGACTGTCCTGCTGAAAAGTTAATAACATCTGCGGATAAACGTTTTTCGGCTAATTCAAATGATAATTTGGTACGTGTACTATTTTCAAAAAATAAATTTGCGATAGTAATATCCCGTAAAGAAGGAACTTTCTTTATAGGTCTATTAATAACTTCTTTGAAGTGAGTTGCGGTTTCAAAAATGAGCTCTAAGTCATTTTTATTTAAATATTTGATACCTAATAAATGTTCTACACTTAACTCCTTCATTATTAATTGCTCTTAGCTTGTTTTTGTACCAAGTACACTTCGTCTTTCTGGTGTGTTTCTTTCCAATGAACAACTACTTTCTCTTCATTAATAGCATCAACTTGTCTACCTCTGTAATTTGGCTGTATTGGTAAATGTCTGCTAAAGCGACGATCAATCAATACCAATAATTCCACATTTTCCGGTCTTCCAAAAGTTTGTAAAGCCGTTAATGCAGCGTTTACACTTCTACCAGAATATAAAACATCATCAATAATAACTACTTTTTTATTCTCGATAAGAAAGTCGATAGTCGTGGGTGTTGCTTCTAAAGGCGCATCATTTCTTCTAAAATCATCACGGTAAAATGTAATGTCTAATAACCCTAGTTTTAATTCTTTTATATGGTATTTATTTGCTAGTAGTTCAGCTAACCGTTGTGCTAAATACGTACCTCTTGGTTGTAAGCCTATTAAAACCGTATTAGAGAAATCATTATGGTTTTCAATTAACTGACAGGCTAATCGATGCAGAATAATATCAATTTCTATGGATGTAAGTAGTGTTTTTCTGCTCATTTTGCTATCAAATTTGCTTGATAGATTACACCGTAAAATTAAAGCAAAAAAACAAGCACACAAAATTAAACTTCATGAAACATAAAAGTATATGAATAAAATTATCTTTACATTTGCCAACTTTTAGAAAAGAGTGTTATTATTATGATGAAATACATTAGAAATAAGAAGATTAACGTTAAAGATGATACGTTAGCAGGTATAACGGTTTCTTTAGCAATGATACCAGAAGTTGTTGCTTTTGCCTTCGTGGCTCAAATAAGCCCAATTGTAGCACTTTTTGGTGCTTTTGTAGTAGGAATCATTTCTGCTATTTTCGGTGGTCGGCCAGGGTTAATATCTGGTGCAGCTGGTGCAGTAGCTGTTATTTTTGTTCACATGATTCAAGAAGGGCATGCCAAAGGATTATTATTTGACCAGCCTGTGGAGAATATGGGATATTTTTATTTATTGGCCGCAGTTGTTTTGATGGGAATTATTCAAGTACTGGCAGGTGTATTTAAGTTAGGAAAGTTTGTGAGATTAATTCCTCACCCGGTTATGATGGGGTTTGTTAACGGACTTGCTATTGTAATTTTTATGGCACAATTAGGTATGTTCAAAGAAAATAAAAAAGATTTCTTTGGTGAAAACATGCGTAAAACTGAATCTAAAGAATTAGTGTATACTGTTGTTAATAATCAGGTAAAAGATTTAACCTCAGGAACTGTATTATTCACTATTGATGGAAAATCAGTTAAAAATGCAAGTACTAATAAAGAGGTTTTTTTAATTTCAGAAGGACAAGTTTTTGATATAAATACTAAAAAGGTAGTTTTTAATATCACTGATGAAGGTTTTTATTCGGTAAAAGATAGTGGTGTAGTGAAATCCTTAATGCAAGGTACAACCTTATATACTATGATCGGTTTGGTTTTATTAACTATGTTAATTGTTTGGGGATTACCAAAAATTACAAAGAAAGTACCAGCAGCACTTACAGCTATTTTAATTGTTACATTAATTTCTATTTTAGGAGGATTGCAATCAATTAATGTTGGTGATTTTATTCGAGATGGAGGAGGAGCTGGATTAAATGGTTTGGATGAGTTATCAAAAAAGATGAACATTTTTGAATTATGGAGCCACTTACCTTTTAACTTAGATACATTAAAGTTTATAGCACCTTATGCATTTTTAGCAGCTTCTGTTGGTTTAATAGAAACATTAATGACGATGAATTTAGTTGATGAATTAACAGATTCTAGAGGAAATGGAAATAAAGAGTGTGTAGCGCAAGGAGCAGGAAATATTTTAAGCGGTATGTTTGGAGGAACTGGTGGTTGCGGAATGATAGGACAGACTGTTATTAATATTAATGCAGGCGGAAGAGGACGATTATCGGGCGTTACTATGGCAGTAACATTGTTAATTTTTATTCTGTTTGCTGATAAATATATTGAACAAGTTCCCATAGCCGCCTTGGTAGGTGTAATGTTTATGATGGTTATAGAAACGTTTGCTTGGTCTAGTTTTAGAATTATGAAAAAAATTCCAAAATCAGATGCATTTGTTTTAATCATTGTATCTGCAGTAACAGTATTTTTTGATTTAGCGATTGCTGTTTTTGTTGGTGTTATTATTTCAGCATTGTCATTTTCTTGGGAGAATGCTAAAAAAATTAGAGCTCGTAAACGTATGAAGGAAGATGGAACTAAGATCTACGAAATATGGGGACCATTATTTTTTGGAAGTATTACTGCATTCAATGAAAAGTTTGATATAAAGAATGATCCTGAAAACGTTGAAATTGATTTTGTGGAAAGTAGAATTTCTGATCATTCAGCATTAGAAGCATTGTTTGTTTTGGTAGAGAAATATCAAGCAGCAGGAAAAAATATTAAGCTAAAGCATTTAAGTGAAGATTGTAAGGTTTTAATGTACAAAGCGAGTGACAAGTTTCACGACGTTATTGTTGAAGATGTAGACGATCCAAGATATCATTTAGCGGAAAATCCAGAAGCTTTTCCAAAACCATTACATGAATATAAATTTTAAATAAAAAAACTCCCATTTTGGGAGTTTTTTGTTTCCTTTTATTTTTTAGCCTTTACACATAAGAATGCCGGGAATTCACATAATTCTTTATAATGTTTTTCATCTAAATCTTTGAATGCTTTTACTGGTTTTGGCTCTAACAAGGTATGAATGGAAAAACCATTTTGTAGTATTGGATTAATACAGTTTTGTAACGACCTTCTGTAGCTATGTATTTCTACAGGATCCCAAAGCTATTCCAGGTACATTTTACAGGTTCAATAGTGAAGTAATTTTTAGAATTGTAATATGTGTATTCAAAAAAGGGATGCTCAATAGAAATTATAAGTTCTCCATTGTGTTTTAAAACTCTTTTAAAGTCGCGTTCCAATCTTTAATATAATGCATTGCAAGTGCACATAAAACAACATCAAAAGTTCCAGATTCGCACATTGTTAAAGGTTTTTGTAAATCATGAACATAGAATAGTGCCGCTCCCTTAGTTCTTTGTCGTGCATATCTAACCATTTCTTCGCTAATATCTAAACCTAACACAGTAGCATTTTTAGAAAGTAATATTTCAGCATATTTCCCTGGTCCACAGGCTGCATCTAAAATATATTTTCCAGCTACATTACCTAACAAATCAAACATATTAGGACGGTCATAATAGGCATTATGAGGTTTATGGTCAATTAAGCGATTATAATCTTTTGCTAATTCGTTATATATTTTTTTGATTTTAGAATTCATTATAATAATCTTATTTTGATTTTAGTAAAAAAAGTCCAACAGAAAAAATCCAAATAGCGATAGAAAATGTAAAGATTCTAAAGCCAAACAAACTTGTAAAAATGAAATTATTAAATAGCCCTAATAAAGTGAGTGTAGTGATTGAAATACCTAATACACCAATCCATTTATACTTAGTTTTAAGTCTTATAATTTGCGTAGAATATACAAACATAGCACAAACTAAAGCACAGATAAAAACATAATCTAACGCAGTATTAATAGCAAAACTAAAATTAGAGATCGGCCTTAAAACAGTTAAATTTTCAGGAAGTTTTTTTGAATATGTATTTAGAAAGTAAGGAAGTACAAGCCCATTGAATAATGCTGCAAATAATGCTGCAATCAACCCTAAGTTTATAATGATAAAAGCTAGCATTGAAATGTGATATTTATCTATAATTCTTTTCGTTAGACCGTAAAAACCAAAAAAGATAAATGGCAAACAGCATATGGCTAAAATATGAGTACTAGTAATAACTTTTGATGTAATTATTATTTGTTGAATGTTTCCTCCTGATGGGTGAAGCACCATCGTTAAAACGATAAGTAGGGAGCCTAAAATAAGAGAAGCTCCTGTGCTGTTGTAATATTGATTTTCCATGTGTTTTCTTTTAAAATTAGAAAGCCAAAAATCTATAGAAATGCAGAAATAGTCACTTGATCGAAATCAATTAATCATAGTTTATGAATACGACTTCTAACTCTACTTAAAGTTTCAGGCGTTATTTTTAAATAAGAGGCAATTATTTTTTGAGGAAACCTTAAGACAAGCTCAGGCTTTTCTCTTAGCAAGTATTTATATTTTTGATCTGGGGTATAATTTTTATCAAAGAAAATTACACGATGATTAGCAGTTTCTAAGATTTTTCCCATTTGTAAAAAGGAAGGAGAAATAGCGATCAGTTCGTGAATAGCTGTTATAGGTAGCTGTAATAATTGAGTATCTTCAAAAGCTACAATATAACTTTCTGAAGGCTTTCTTGCAGAAAAACTCTTAGGATTGAAACACCAGTCTCCTTCGACATGCAAATCAATAAAGTGTTGTTTTGAATTTTCATCAACTGTATATTGGTAGGTTGATCCTTTCAAAATAAAGTTTACTTCTGAACAAACGATTCCTTGTTCTAAAATAATTTTTCCTTTATCATATTGTTTGTATTGTAATACCTTCTCAAGTTGTTCTAGTTCTTCTGAAGAATAGTTACCACAATCAGCTAATTTATTTAGAAAAAGTGGATTCATGATAATGGTTTTTATACTAAGGGTGTGCTGAATATACTATAAATTATTAATAGCCATTATTTTTTATAAGTTCTTTGTTATGGATTTGTTTTCCTTGCTTATTAAAATAATATTTTTTGCCGTTCAATATCAATTCTTCAAGCTCATCAGTAAAATAGTAATTAGCTTCATCAAATTTAATAGGAATAACAACGACTCCTTTGGTATTAATAAAACCATGTTTTTTATTAACAATAACCTTAGCTAATCCGTTATGAAATCTATTGGCTTGATCGAATTTGAAATTAATAATAACCTCATTTTTTGCATTGATAAATCCCCATTTATTGTTGTTTTTAACGGCTGTTAAGTCATTAAAAATGTATGGATCAATTTCATCATATTTAGGTATACTAATTGTGTTTCCTTGAATATCGATGAATTTATAGTGACCATTTTCCTTAACCAAAGCAAAACCATTTTTAGAAAAGTCAGTAGCATAATCATATAACAAAGGGAGTTGAAGTTTACCTGATTTTGTATAATAACCATATTTGCTATTTTCCTCAATATTGCTACCTTTCACTCTAAAATAGCCATTTTTTAGTACTGCTATTTTTTCAAATATAAATGGTAGAATAATAATTCCGTCAGAACTCAATACTCCTTTATTTTGATTATACCTTAAGTTTTTATCATCTCTTTCTTTTGAGGTGTATGCTTTACTACCATAAATAAAATCATCAATAAAATTAGAGCTAAAGTTGTATAAGCAAGGAATTACTTCTTTTCCATTTCTATTTACAAAACCGTTGGTGTAGCCCAATTCATCGTTGTATTTAGAAACTCGAATAAGTTTTGAGGTTTTATCATAGCCGTTTATTGAATGATAAAAGTGAAAAGGAATGATTGTTTCACCTTTACAATTATACAAAGCAACACCATCGGAACCTTCAACTTCTATAAAGTTCTGTTGAGACCATCTTCGAGCACGTTTATATTTGGGGAATATTATCTCAACTCCTTTTGTATTTATAAAACCAATATCATTTGTTTCGATACCGATATCGGCAGATACTTCAAAGTTACAGTTAACAGCTACTTTAGCTATACCATTTTTAAAGTTCTCTACATTACAATATTTAAAAGGAGTAATCGCTTTTCCTTCGGTATTTATAAATCCCCATGTATCTTTTAATCTAACCGCAGCATATCCATCGTAAAAATGATTAGCATGATCGTATTTAGCAGTTACGACAAATTCCCCTTTTGTATTAATGAATCCGTATTTTAAAGTATTATTTTGATTTACTTGAACAGGATTGAGTCCTTCGTTAAAATTTGAAACATTATAAAAAGAAAAAGGTATTTTTAAAACTCCTTTATCATTAATAAATCCCCATTTGGATCCATTAAAAACAGCAATTAACCCTTCAGATAATACGTATGCATTCTTGTATTTAAAAGGAACTATCTCAATTCCATTATAATTTAAGAAGCCAATTACGCCGTCTTTATTAGCTCTGCATGCACCATTGTAGCAAGATCCACTTTCAAACAATCCTCTAGTGAGTTGTTTTTCATTTGCGAATAGCGCTTTTTTTCCGTTTTGAACTGTTTTGAATTCGGGAATTGAACCTTGAGAAAATACAGCCTTTACAAACATGATAGTTAAGATAAAGAAACTTAGTTTACTCATATTTTAGAGGTAATGATACTAGCAATGTTCTTAGCTTCTTCTAAAGTAAAATTACCACTGATGCTTATTTTACCTCCTTCGATTGGTTCGTTTACAATAGGAGCAGAAATTATTTCTTTATTTACGACAATAGCTAATGGTTTAGCTATATTATCTTTTGTTAAACTGTAAAAACGTTTTGCACCTGGAGTATTAAAAACGATTTCGATAACGTAATTAAAACTGCTATACTCAGTTGTTATTACTTTAGCCGATTGAATATAGTTGTATTTGAAGCTTAAAGCGGCTTTTTTAATCAGTTTTAAAGGAGAGCTTTGAGTTGTGTTGTTAGTTTCGATAACCTCGTAAATACCGTCAGGGCGATTCACTTGTTGATATTTTAAAACATTTTTTGTGGTGTTTTCTCTCTCTTTTTGTTTAGCTATTTCATAATTTTTAGCCTCCAATAGGAAAAACTCTTTTTTAAAACGATTAAATCTATTAGAATCTTTTTCGTAAATTTTTTTATAAACTTCTTTACGCTTTGTCATTAAGCTTTCAGAAATGATAACACGATTATTTTTTTCTTCTGAACTCAAAAAAGGGTTTCTATTTGTATTATTGAGTTGAGTTTGCTGAAAAAGTAATTTAATTTCATCAATACTAAAATTATTATAAAAGCTACTAAATAGTTCTTCTTCTATTTTTTTCTCGTTTATTATGGTAGCGAGTTGTTTAATTTTTGAAGGTTTAATATAGGGCAACCTTATTATTAAATCATCAAAACGAATGTTATTTTTAGTCTTGTAGTTAAATTCCACTTTTTGATCGATCTTCTTAATCATTTCATCAATCTCTTGAGAACGTTGACTTTTACAACTAAATAAGCCTGTTATAAATAAAATGAGGTATATATATGGTTTTTTCATATTCTTTTTAGACTATTTATATAAGTAAATCAAGTAGTCCTTTCGTACTTGGTAATTGCTTAATTATTATTTTTAATTTGCTGTAGTTCTTCTTCTGTAAGCTCTTTTTTACTTGTTATTGTAGCAAAATATTTTACTTCTGTAGAAGAAAATATCTTTTTATATAAAACTACATTTAAAATGACACCTCCTTCTTGATAAGTTCTGAGAATGGTAAGTTCAATTGCATTTCCTTCTTCAGTTTTTTTTGTTTCTTGAATTTTATCCGTTGCTCCATCATCATTTTTTAATTCAAAATACGGATAGCTTCCTTCGGGATATAATTCATTAAAATCCATATGAACAAATCCGTAATAAAGTGTTGATTCATAATGATCAACGCTTAAAACAATAGGGGAGTTTACTGGACAACCAATTAAATCTCCTTCATATTCAGTACCCATTGCATAATTCGAAGTAGTAAAAAGAAAATATGATTTTTCATCATAATCAAAAGTAGCTGTATGGTCATCATTTATTTTATAAACTTGATGGCCACTTACCCAACCGTAAACAGGACTGCTATTTATAAAAACATAAGAAAACCAATCACAATTCTCTTTCGAAAGTTTCATTAAATCTGAAACTTTGGAAACATTAACAATAATACCTTCAGCTTCTTTAAAATCATAATTTAAATAATCATCGTGACCTTTTACAGTAAGAAAGTTGGATAAAAGTACTGCTTTATCCTGTTTACTTTTGAATTGAAAATTTTCTTTACTAGAATTGATTTTTATTTTCTCATATGAGTTGGTTTCAGAATTAAATTTTAAGAGATATGAAGATTCTGTAATTGTTTTTTTGAAACTATTTTTAACATAGAGATTAGGAAAGTGATACACATATTTTGCTTTAACTTCAATGTCATAATAATTATTTGTCTTTGTAGAAGTGATTGAAAAATCAGTTGTATAAGGATTGTACGGAACTCCATTTTCATCATCTTCAATCGATCTACCTGCTATTTCTGTATCGCTGATTGTTATATCATGAACTTTTAAAAGTTTTTTATCTGCTAGATTAAAAATAGCTAAACTTTTTCCTATGGAGACTCCATCTATTTCGGTTTCAATACCAAAAGAAGAATTTTGATCATGTATTTTAAAAATTTGGTTATCTAAAATAGTAATATTTTTAATTTCAATTTCCCCAAGAATAGCCTCATTTTCTTTTTGATGATAGGTGCCAATAATTGTGTTTGTTTCATTGTTTAACAAAACAACATAAAGGGAACTTATATAAACTTGATCTTCATTCTCGTAATTATCTTTTATAGGGATGGTAACAGCAGTTTTGTTAGGCTCAAATAAAAGTTGTTTTTTACTTATAAAGTCAACATATATTTTTTCTTTTGGGATATCTAATTCCTTTATTACTTTTAAAAACAAACTATCTTTCGAAAAACTTTTCAAATCTACAATGGCAGATTTAACCTCACGTTCTTTACTGCTTATTTGTATGGTGTCTTCTAGTTTTTTATTTGGTAATAAGTTTTCCTTCTCATTTTTATCTTTTTTTGAAGGGTCAGTAGTTTCACATTGTATAAATAATACTATGAGAAGTAGAAATGGAAAAAGATTTTTCATTTGTAGTATTTTAAAAAACTTTAAAGATGGGCAACCTCATATGTGCTTTTTCGTAATGAGGAGTTTTCATATAAATCCAGTTTAATTGGGCTCTTGTATTTTTAGCAAAAGAAGTATCAGCTTTCATTTTCGTATCAAATTCAGCTTTTATAAGCGTGTTATCTTTTAAAAATTGAGCTGCAATATCTTCAAAAACATAACCAGAAAAGCCTTCTTTACGCTGTAGAATTGTATCGAAGAAATTCCAATTAAAAAAGCTGTCTACAGCTTCAGCTTCTAGAGTTTCTAATAAATAACGAACGCCATTTTGATTGGTATCAACTATAACATCACCTGCGGAAAATTTCACGTTATCTGTGGAAGTATTAACAGAAGTATTGTAATGTAAATAATGTCCTTCAAAAGGTGATTGTACTGTTTTGAAGTTATTAATATGATTTACTGTAACGTTCATTATTGTATCTCTTCTAAATGAAGTAAATTGAATCTTGTTCTTTTTTAATTCTTCTATAACGTTATACCATCCTTTCGGAATGATGTACGCCTTTGGAATATTTACTTCTTTTGTTACAGTAAAGTTATTGTAATACTTTACATCTCTCTCGTACGATTTATTTTTGTTATAAAACAATCTTTTTCCGTTGGTCACTTTGCTATTTATGTATTCTCCTTCATATCCTTTAAAGTTAAAAATAGTAGGATTTTCTTTTGCTACTTTGTAAGTAATAGGATAAGTTTTACGGTTAAGAATATCTTTTTTCGCATTAGCTCTCAATTCTTTTAGTTCTTTTGAATGTTGTATCGTAAAATCAAACATGGAAAACATTAGCTCATAAGTTTGTTCCACACGAGTCTTATAAGGTTTCAGCATGTGAGTTTCAACCATCATTCCAAATGTGTTAAATAGCGTTGTATAACCTGTAGAATAACGAGGAGAATCCATAAATTGAGACCAACCTTTGTCAGGTGTTGTTCCCCAAACATTTACATATGGAGTAATAGGAATATTTTTTTGTTGTAACGATTGTTCCAAAAAAGGGCGCATTTCTGTTTCTAAAAATACACCGAGCTTACCACCAAGTTTATTGTGCTGAGTAAACAAATGTGTAATAGCATACTGGTAATCTGCACCATTACTCACATGATTATCTATAAAAACATCTGGATTTACAATGTGAAATATTTCAGAGAAAGCACTTGCATTTTTAGTATCCTGTTTAATAAAATCTCTATTTAAATCAAAGTTGCGGGCGTTTCCTCTAAAACCGTATTCTTTAGGACCATTTTGGTTAGCTCTTGTGTGAGAGTTTCTATTTAAAGCTCCACCAATATTATAAACAGGAATAACACAAATAAGAGTATTCTTATACAATCTTTTAAGTGAATCATTTTGTACGATATTTCTTAATAATAACATTGAAGCATCAATTCCGTCAGATTCTCCAGGGTGAATACCATTATTAATTAGGATTCTATTTTTTGAAGAATTAGCTATTTTAGTTGTATCTGTATTACCTTCTGCATTGAATACAGCAAGGTGTAAGGGTTTTCCACTATCAGTTTCACCAATTTCAAATACGGAAATTTCGGTGTAAGTTTTTGCTAGTTCTTTGTAAAATGAAATCACATTTTCATACGTTGGTGTTTCTGTTCCTTTTGATTTTTCAAAGCGTGTAGTAAAATCTTTTTCTGTAGTATTAGAACATGAAAATAGTAATATAAGAAGGCTGAAAGAAAGAAACTTTTTTAGCATCATAAATTGAAATGTATAGGAATTAAATAATTAACACGAACTTTTTTACCTCTAGAATAACCAGGTTTCCATCTTTTCATTTTTTTTACTACTCTTATGGCTTCTCTGTCGCATGGAGGACATACTTTTTTTACAATATGAACATCAGAAATAACTCCATTTTCTTTGATTTTAAAAGAAACGATTATTTTACCCGAAATGTCATTTTCATAAGCATATTTAGGAATTCTGAAATTTTCTGCAATGTGTCTTCGCATTGCTTTTTCACCTCCAGGGTATTTAGGGTTTACAAGCGTTTGTTTGTATGAATATTTCTTTCCTTTATTATCCCAACTTAACCCTTTTTTTAGTTTACCTTTTTTGTAAGTTTCTTCGTATTTCTTTACATTATTATGAAAACAAACAAAAGTTCCGTGTTTCTTACGTTCTTTATATGTACCTCTAATTACTACAGAATCTTTTTTAAATATGTAAGGTCCAGTACCATTATCTATTGTTTTGATTCCATCACAATTCCAATAAGAAATCATTTCGGGCTCTATTCTTTTTTTAGCTAAAACCTTGTGTTTATAGAATAAACGTTCAGCCATTTTTGTTCCGTTTTTATACCAATAACTCCATTTACCATAACTTTTATTATTCTGCTTATAGCCTTCGGAAGATTTTTTACCATTTTTGTAGTAATAAGTATGTTTAAAATTTGAAGATGATATGGCGGTAGGATCAATACAATAGTATGTATCATATTTGTAAAAGGAAGTGGAGTCTTTATCTATTTTATAGCCATCCATTTTATACAGCATTTTTTTTCTAACAAATGCCTTTCCTTTCAAAATAGCATAAAAATCAGCATTATTTTTGGAAGTGACCAATCTGTTTTTGAAATAGATGGTATCGCCTGCTTTATAATTTTGGGAGAATGATTTTGAGTGTAGTATAATTAAAATTAGTAGTATTATTTTTTTCATAGCTTTTGATTTTTTTTGTTAAACTCTTACTGAGTCTGGAACTAAACCTGTATAATCTCCATTATTGCGGATAACATCTCTAACAATAGAAGAAGAAATATAACTTTTACCCGATGAGGTTAATAAGAATACAGTTTCTATTTCAGATAATTTACGATTAGTGTGCGCAATAGCTTTTTCAAACTCAAAATCTCCAGGGTTTCGCAGCCCTCTTAAGATAAATTGTGCATTAATTTCTTTACAAAAGTTTACAGTTAATCCTTTGTAAGTAACCACCTTTATTTTCGGTTCATTTTTGAAAACTTCTTCTATAAATTGTTTTCGTTTTTCTAAGGGGAACATATATTTTTTATCAGCATTTATACCAATAGCAATAATTAATTCGTCAAATAAAGTTACGCCTCGTTGAATAATGTCAAAATGGCCAAGAGTGATCGGATCAAAAGATCCAGGGAAAATAGCTCGTTTCATAATAAGTAATTATAGGGTTGTTTTAGTTGCTTGTAAAATAATTAAAAGACCGAGGTTATCGCATTATCAAATAATTCAGGTAATGATATGCCAGCTTCTTTAGCTTGTTGCGGTAAAATGCTCTCTTCGGTAAGTCCAGGGACTGTATTTATTTCGAGAAAATGTGGAATTCCATCTACTAAGATGTATTCAGCTCTTGAAAAACCACTCATATTTAAAGCTTCGTAAACTTTTAAAGCAATAGTTTCAATCTTTTGTTTTTCTTCAACGGACAAACGTGCAGGAGTAATTTCTTGAGATTTCCCCAAGTACTTTGCTTCATAATCGAAGAAATCATTCTCCGAAACAATTTCAGTTATGGGTAAAACAATATCATTTCCTTTGTAATTTATTACGCCCACAGAAACTTCTTTTCCATCTAAAAAGCTTTCAATTAATATTTCTTCATCTTCTTTGTAAGCGATTTCAATTGCGGGTAAAAGGTCTTCTTCAGTATGTACCTTTGAAATTCCAAAGCTAGAACCTGCATTATTAGGTTTTACAAAGCAAGGGAGTCCAACAGTACCAACTATATCTTTTGTGTTTATAGTTTCTCCTTTGTTAATATAAACTGAACTAGCTGTGGGAATTTTATATTTTTTAAGAATGCTTAAAGTATCTCGTTTATTAAATGTTAAAGCCATTTGATAAAATGGGGCAGAGGTATACTTCAAATTAATTAAATCGAAATACGCAAGTATAACACCGTTTTCTCCTGGGGCACCATGAATTGCATTAAAAATACAATCAAAAGTTATTTTAACACCTTTATAATGTACTGAAAAGTCGTGTTTATTTATAGGAAATTTTTCTTTACTTTCATCAACGAAAAACCAGCCTTCTTTTACAATATGAATTTGATATGGTGTGTACTTATCTCTATTAAGATTTTTGTAGACTACCTGTCCACTTTTGAGTGAAATGTCTACTTCAGAAGAATATCCACCCATTATAATAGCTATGTTTTTTTTCATTTTTGACGTTTAATACTACAAACTTACCAAAAAAAGCAGTTTAAAATTTTAAGATTTAAAATTAGTGATATTTTTACTGTAAATTTGCCGAGTCTTAACAAAAAAATCGATATGAGTATATTTCAATTTTTAAAGAGTAAAACATTTCTTATTCAGTTAGCAATAGCTATCGTAGGATTGCTTCTTTTTGTTTTCATGTTACAATGGTGGTTAGGATATACAACCAATCATGATCAGAAAATTCAAGTACCAAACTTGGAGAAGATGAGTATAACTGAAGCGGAAAACCAACTTAAAGAACTTAGTTTAGATTTTGTAGTTATAGACAGTGCGAGCTATAATCCTGAATTTCCTAAAAAATCAGTTATAGAACAAGATCCAGAAGCAGGAGATTTTGTAAAGCAAAAAAGAAAAATATATTTGACTTTAAACCCTTCTAAATATAGAGATGTTGCGATACCAGATTTAAATGGTAAAACAAGAAGACAAGCAACAACACATTTACGATCTATTGGTTTTGTAGTAGGTAAAGAAGTTACTTGGGTACCAGATTTAGGGAAAAATGTAGTTCGAGGATTAAAGCATGAAAAGGTTCAAGTTGGGTTAGGAGACAAGCTACCAAAAAAATCAGTTATAAACCTTGTTTTAGGAGACGGAAGAGGAAATTAAAATTAAATAATACGATTGACAATGCAGGAGGAGAATAACGAACTTCAAGAAAGTGCTGATTTATACGAGCATTATAGGTTTACAGCTAAAGAAGGTCAGGAGCCTTTGAGAGTAGATAAGTTTTTAATGAATTTCATTGAAAATGCTACAAGAAACAAGATTCAACAAGCAGCAAAAGCGGGAAATATATTGGTGAATGACGTTGCCGTTAAATCCAACTATAAAGTAAAACCTAATGATGTCGTAAAAGTTGTATTGGCTTATCCTCCACATGAAAACTTATTAGTTGCTGAAGATATTCCGATACATATTGTTTATGAAGATGATGATGTTATGGTTGTTAACAAAGAAGCTGGGATGGTAGTTCACCCTGGACATGGAAATTATTCAGGAACATTGGTAAATGGATTAATACATCATATTGAAAATTTACCGAAGAATAGTAATGAACGACCTGGTTTGGTGCATCGAATTGACAAAGATACAAGTGGATTATTAGTTGTGGCAAAAACAGAGTTTGCGATGGCACATTTATCTAGACAGTTTTTTAATAAATCAACTGAGCGATTATATTACGCTTTAGTATGGGGAAATGTTGATGATGATGAAGGAATAATTGAAGGACATATTGGGAGAAGTTTAAAAAACAGATTACAAATGACTGTGTTTCCTGATGGAGAGTTTGGTAAGCCGGCAGTTACACATTTTAAAGTTATAGAACGATTTACATACGCAACTTTAGTACAGTGTAAATTAGAGACTGGAAGAACACATCAGATAAGAGCACACTTTAAATATATAGGACATACACTTTTTAATGATGAACGTTACGGAGGTAACGAAATTTTGAAAGGAACAACATTTACCAAATATAAACAGTTTGTAGATAATTGTTTTAAGATTTTACCAAGACAGGCATTACATGCAAAAACGTTAGGATTTGAACACCCAACTACTGGTAAGTTTATGAGGTTTGAGTCCGATATTCCAGACGATATAAAACAGTGCTTAGAAAAATGGCGTAATTACGCTGTAAATTCCATAAGAGAAGAACAGTAAATAGTAAATAAAAAGACAAATCCTGATATTTTAAAAAACATCAGGATTTGTCTTTTTTACGATTGCTGAGAATCGCGTATTTAAAATTTTGCAGTACTTAGTCCAGAATATTAAAATCTCACGACTTTTAACTGTCAGTGTAAAAACAGTAGTGAAATTTAGAATTATTGCTTAATTCTGTCGTTTACCAAACTCATAATCCTTTCGTATTGTTCTTTCAATCCCATATCAGAATTATCAAATTCTATTGCATCAGCGGCTTTTGTAAGCGGTGAGTCTTTTCGAGTTGAATCTAATCGGTCACGTTCTTGTACGTTTTGTAAAATTTCTTCATAATTAACATCATCACCACGATCTAGCAATTCTTTATATCTTCTTATAGCTCTTCTATCTGCAGAAGCAGTCATGAAAAGTTTGAGTTCAGCTTCAGGAAAAACTACGGTTCCAATATCTCTACCATCCATTACTATTCCTTTATCTTTTCCCATTTCTTGTTGTTCTTTAACAAGCTTTTTTCGTACTTCAGAAACAGCAGAAACTTTACTGACTAGTTTAGAAACTTCAATCGTTCTAATTTCCTTTTCAACATTAATATTATTCAAATACATTTCAGCAAACCCTAAGGCTTCATTGAATTTAAAGCTAAGTTTAATAGCCTCTAAGTCGTTAATTAGTGCTTTTGTGTTAAAATTGTCACCCGTTACATACTTATTCTGCATGGCATATAGCGTAACAGCTCTATACATAGCGCCAGTATCTACATAAATATAATTTAGTGCCTTTGCAATTTCCTTTGCTAAGGTACTTTTTCCTGTGGATGAAAAACCATCTATGGCTATTGTTATTTTTTTTGCAGACATTGCTTTTTCTTTTGGTGCTGCAAATATAAACTAAGTAAAAAAAGTATTGAAATATTGTTTTATAACTTTATCCGTTAAAATAAAAAAAAGGCAATTGTTACATAACAATTGCCTTTTTTACTACATAAAATTACAGTTTATAGTTTACCTAAAAGGAAAATTAGATATTTTAATAAATGTCGAAGTTAACGTGCCTTTATTGGTAGGAATACGAATAATATAATTACCCACTGCTAAAGCATTAATATTAATGTTAGCAAAAGGTTTAAAAGCTAGTGTATTAAAGTTTAAATTAACAGTTTGTATTACTTGTCCTGAATAATTTAAAATTTGTGCACTGGTTGCTGTTATCGTTTGTTGTTTTGTTAGTTTAATAAACGAAGAAGCTGGGTTTGGAGATAATGTAAAATAATCTGTAAAAGTAGGTGCTGCGTCACAATTAGTACTTACTGTACAGTTGGTGTATCCTAAGGTGTTGTTTATATGGTTCTTAATATCATTGAAGAAAGGTACATCTTTTACACAAACAAACTCTAGATTAGGGATGTTAGATATTTTTAAAGACCATTCATTTACGTCATTATTTATAAAAGTTGCAAAATCATCATAAAATATATGGTTACCTTTTAAAAATGCCTTTTTAAGCTTAGGATTATTTTCAATATTTAATCTCTTAATTCTATTACATTTTGTTATATCTATAGATTCTATTAAATTATTTTCAATATCAATTGATTCTAACTTACGATTATTAGAAAGTTCTAAGCTTGAAATTTTGTTATTTTTAAGATTTAAACCAGTAAGATTAATATTATTTCTAACATCTAGCTGATTCAATTTATTGTTTGTTGCAGTAAATAAGTACAAATTTACATTATTACTAATATCTATTTGGTCTAAATTATTATCGTCAATATGTATTAAACTAATGAAAGGACTGTTGCCGATATCTATGTTTTCCAATAAATTACCTTGAGCATATATTTGAATTAAATCAGGGTTATTGGATAAATCAATTTGTTTAATTTTATTATAAGAGAAATATAAAAATTTTAAACCATTATTATTACTTAAATCAATACTAGTAAGATTGTTACTGTCTAACTCTAAACCAATTAGTTTTGTGTTTTTAGATAAGTCAATACTGGTTAAATTATTTCTTATTAAATTTAGTGCTTTAAGGTTTATAAAATATTCAATTCCAATAGCACTATTAATATTTTTGAAAGGAACTCTAATTAAATTAGTTGCTTCTGCTTCTTCAATACAAATTTCACCATCACCATCACCATCAATATCAATAATAGGTGTATGATTTAACAGCGCTTGTTTAAAATTAGGATCTGGGAAATTAATTATTGGACATGGAGTAATAACATCACATACTTTAGGATTGCTAGGAATCCCGCAATTAGAGTTTATTACACAATTAGGGTTGTTTCCTTTAATTCTAGGATAAGGTATTTGATTACTATTAGTCATTTGTTGCTTAGCCAAATTGTTATGTTTATCGTCAATACAAATAAACTCTAAACTAGAACATTCCTGGAATTCAAAATTATATTGCTCAACTAATGACTCATCAAATGGTTGTTCAGCAAGGTATATTCTTTTTAGCATTCCACCTCTTGCTTTAAAACTTTGAAGTTTACAATTTCTAGCATCAACAGTTTGAATTCGGTTATTCAAGAGACTTAAGTATTGTAGGTTGCAATTATTATCTAAGTTAATTTCAGTTACAAAGCTATTAAGCAAATACAATCTATTTAATAGATTATTTTGACTAACATCGATGGAATTTAATCCGCAATTTCTTAACGTCAAAGAAATAAGTTTTTTGTTATTACTTGTGTCAATATTATCCAAGTTAGATGAGTTATTCACAATATTCAGAGACTTTAACTCTGTGTTTTCTGTAATATTTAAGTTGCTTAAATTACTAGCTAAAAGAGATAATGACTTCAACTCTTTATTTTTACTTAAATCAATAGAGTTTATCCCGAGATTATTAAGTGTAATTCTTTCTAAAAGAAGGTTTTTTGTAAAATCAATTGTTAAAAGAGGCGTGTTAGGAGCATTAGATTTTCTTGTGATTAAAAACTGTTGAAGATTAGGGAAATTTACGATATCCCTAAAATTTTGCGTGTTGTGGTTAGATTCAGTTGCTTCTATTGAAATTAAAATAATATTTTTAGCTTCACTACTATCTATTTCATTATCATTATTTGTATCAATAACTTCAGGTATGTGATAACCTGTTATCAAATCTGAGTTTTTTGTTAATAAAAAATCTTTCAGGTAAGAGTTCTCAAAATTGATTTGTGAATAAGAAATTAGAGAAATGGACATAATATGCCCAGCATAATTTTTTTCATAATTACATTGTTTTTTTACACAGGAAAAGTCTTGTGTATGTTTGTTTAATAAATAATGCCATAATTTTTTTAAAGTCGTTCATAGCTTTAGCGACTTTAGTTTTTGCAATTTTAATGTAGTAAAACGTATACAAATAACATTAAAAAATTAGAATTAAGCAAATGAGAAACGTTATTCTTATATTAATAAATCAATGCTTGCAATATATTATTCAACGCTTGTAATTATATGGTTATTAATTTAATAAGTAGTTAATATTTAGTGTCTAAATTTCTAGAAGAAGTTTTGTTTAAATCAATACTCAACCCAAAAGTACTTGTGTTCGAAGCATTATGAAATCTAGAGTAAGCATAGTTAAATTTTACACTATTCATTCGTAATCCGAAGCCGAAAGAAATACCACCAAACGTACGTACATTTTGTAATTGTAATTCTTTACTGCGTCTAAAATTATAACCTACTCTTAAGTTAAAAGCTCTCTTTGGAAATAATTCAGCACCAATCCGCACATGACGAAAAGCATTATCTAAAAAAGAAATTTTTTCTTCAGTAGTATTCCCTTCTAGGTCAGAAGTATTATTTGAGGGGTTAGCAACACTAATATTCCATTGCTGTAAATTGTCTATGGTTGTATACCAACGAATAGGAACATTTTCTAGCAAATACGATCCTCCTATGGCAATATCAAAAGGTAACTTCTCTGATGTAGAGTTAAATTCGGTAAGTTGAGTACCAATATTTCGTAAAACTAAAGAAAAGATATAAGGCTTTGCACTATTATAATAAATAAAGCCAAGATCCATACCTACACCCGTTGATGAAAAATTCGCAATAGAGGAGTGTATGAGTTTAATATTTGCACCCACATGAATATTAGTTGTTGCGATAGGAAACGCATAGCCTACAGATAGCGCTAAATCACTGGCACCAAAATTACCAGTTTCATTACCATTTTCATCGGCACCAATAAGAGAACCGTAGTTTACATAAGTAACATTGGCATGAAAAGTATCGCTGTATCTATTAAAACGATGTGCGTAAGAAACAGATCCGATAGCGATATCAGCTAAATAACTTGTGTAATTTACAGATAGATTTCTATCAAGATTTAAATTGATACTGGCAGGATTCCATTTAGGTTGATCAACATCATCAACTAGAGTCAATAGTTTACCACTTAAAGCTGTTTGACGTGCATTTGCTGAAGTATTTAAAAAAGAAAAGATACGTTGACCACCAACTTGCGAAAATAAACTACCACTAAAAAGTAACGTAACAATTAAAAAATACTTCAACATTCGTATATTCGATATAATAATTCAGTAAAATTAACGTATTAATTTAATATATAGTGTTTATGTTTCATGAAAAACTAAGGCGTTAAAATTTTAGTTTTTTTATAATTTAAACACCCATTAAAGCCTTGTTATTGTAAAAATTATAAAATATTAAAGTTATTTTTACAAATAAGTTTAACGCTTTTAGTTTAAAATAAATATATTTGTATGTTAGTATCATTATTTGTATGCTAGTTATTTAATTATATGGTCCCCGCCAATTATGTGTAAGTATTTAAAAATAAATACAAAGCAGCTTCTAGTTAGTTTGCTTTTGTTATGTGGTATGGCTCTTTATTCTCAAGAAATAAAGAAGCCTGTTCTTGAGGTGGAAACAATGGGTACTCCGCCTTTCACATTGTGTGCTAGTAGTAGTTTTAATAATTTTAAGTTAACATTTGAATTCGAAGATAATACATTACAATTTCAAACAAACAACAATCAATTTTCAATACAAATTTCAGACGAAAACGGAGATTTTACAAATGCAAGACAGGTGGGCCCATCTATAAATGGGCAGAATTTTAATTTTTTTGGAGTAAATGCTACATTCGATTTGCCTACCGATGTGTATGCTGGGAATTATCAAGTTAGGATAAAATCTTCAAACCCCGAAGTTTTTAGTCCACCTTCAACAGTTTTCGAAGCCTATTATGGAACTTCGGAGGTATTAGTTTTAGCAAACGACAAAGGTGAAAGAGTTTTTACTTTGTGTAATGGAGTACCCGCTGAAATTTCTGTAAATGTTATTGATCCAGCTTTTACTTACCAATGGTTTAAAGATGCTGTATTGATTCCCGGAGAAACAGGAACCTCTATAACAGTATCGGAAGAAGGCGATTATTATGCTCAAATTAACTACGGAGCCTGTTCTGGTTTAACAGGGAGATCAAATAAAGTTTTTGTAACGGAATTAAATTCTGGTAATGTAGTCATTGAAGGTAATAACACGGTTGAAATTTGTGCTAATGAAACCTATACACTAACAGCTAATATTAATGATCCTTCATTTACATATAATTGGTATAAAGATGGAGTTTTAATTGTAGGCGCAGATACTTTTGAATACACTACTCCTGTTAGCAATCAGTTTGGTGTGTATCATGTTGAAGTAGGGCCAAGTGATTGTTTAAGTCGTTCTCAAGATGTAACGATTCAACAGCGTTCAGATATAGATTTTGATGTAACAATAGATGATCCAGCAAAAAGAGTAATTCTACCAGGCGAAATTTTAGAACTTTTTGTAAGCCATACATCAACTTCAGCCACCATACAATGGTTTAGAGACGGTGTTCCTATTCCAGGTAGGGTATTATCTTCAGTTGACGTTAGAAACCCTGGAGTATATTGTGCTGAGGTAACTGATAATACAACTTCATGTCCAGTCTCAAGAAAGTCGCCAGAATATACGGTATTAGGAGCTGATGATTTTATTGTTGAAATCCGTACGAGTAGTGATTATGTAGAATGTGATACAGAAAGCACAACATTGTCGATAGTTGGGGTAAGAGCAGAAACCACAGATGGAAGTATCTGTGATTTAACACCAGAACAGATTGATACACTAGTATTTCAATGGAATAAAGATGGTGTTCCAGTTTCTGGTGCCAATACAGATAGATTAGATATTTTATCATATATAGATAATGCTGAATATACACTTAATGTTTCACTAGGTGTACTGTCTTCAGACTCAAATATGATTGATTTGAAACTCAGTCTTGTAGACCAAGTAATAACATCGTCTTCGCCATCAAACGTTTTATGTCCAGGAGGAACAATAACACTATCTATAAATACAGTAACGGGTTTTACATATACTTGGTTTAAAGATGGAGTAGCGCTAACAGTTACAGACCCAACTCAAATAGAAGTTACAGAAATAGGAGTTTATAGTGTGACTTTTGACGGATTTGATTGTCAAAAAGATATGCCACCAGTAGATGTTATTGAATTTGATGAGGATGTTTTGGAGGTGAGTCCGTCTTCTACAGCAATATTAGAACCTGGAGAAACCGTAACTGTTGAAGCTAGCGGGGCAGATGCCTACGAATGGTATGATGCAGATGGAAATCTGTTGTCAACTAATGAATCATTGACTGTAAATTCATTGGGAGTTTATACTTTAATAGGTCGAGTAGGAGATTGTGATTCAACAAGAGAAATAAATGTAGTAGAGGATGATGGTAAATTAATTATTCCGAATGTAGTATCACCATTTAATAATGATGGAGCAAATGATACATGGGAGTTACCAAACAGATTAGCTTTTCAGCCTGATGTACAGGTTATTATTTTTAATTCTAGGGGGAAAGAAATTTTAAATACTACCGATTATCAAAATAATTGGCCAGAAGACAATAATATTAAAGATGGTTCGATCTTTTACTTTAAAGTTATTAAAAATGAACTTTTAATTAAAGCGGGAACTATTTCTATTTTACAATAATATATGGTAAGGAAAATTACTTTATTAATGATGTTAATTGTGCTAAACTCTATTTGTTTAGCTCAAGTGTCTATAGGGGAAGACGCATACAACGGTTTTTCATCGAGAAGCTTCATGAAGTTTAATAACTTCATGACGGTGCCAACTTTTTCATTATTACATAGAGATGATAACACATTAGAATTGATAAGCAGAAGTGCTAACATAGAGTTTGAGGATGCCTCGAGGTTGCATATTTTTAGTTACTCAGGTAAAATGCGAGAAAATGTTGGAGCAGGTATTGCAGTTTTTCAACAAGAAATAGGCGCATTTAAAGATTTTGGAGCTGTTGCTAATTATGCATATCAATTACAGTTAGGAGCTGAGACAAAATTAACTTTTGGTTTCAACTTCTTTTACAGTAGAAGAGGTTTAGATCAACCAAGAGTCTTAACAAATGGACCTGAACCATTAATTAATAATTATCAAGATAAACCAGTGGTAGTTTTTCAACCAGCAGCCACAGTTTCGTTTGGTAATTTTGATGTTGGATTATTTTTTGAAAATATCGGAGATTTTAATTTAAAAAGTAGTGAATTTGTAACGCCTTTCTCAGACAAAACAATATCAGCACACGCCGCTTATACTTACGGATTTGAAAATGCAACAGGATTATTTGAGAATACAACAATCAGAGGTTTAGGTATTGCAAGAAGATCAAAAGCAGATGGTTTTTCATATGCTGGAAATTTTTTAGTAAATTTACCTAAAGCAGGTTGGTTAAAAGCAGGTTACGATAAAGTCTTTGGATTAAATGCTGGTATCGGAATACATATCTCTGAACGATTAGGTATCGGTTTTGCCTATGAGAAACAAAATAATTTGGGAGGTACTAATGAAGTTGGTTTGATTTATAAATTTGGAGCTAAACGAAGATTTAGACCAGAACAAGATGGTATTTCTAGACAAAAGAATCCTCAAGTACAAGTTATTATTCCTGAAACCAAGCCAGTAACACCAGCTATTGAGCGAAGAGAAGAGGTTTATGATGACCCGGAACATAACGATTTGTCAGATGAGGTTAGAATAGCACAAGATTCAATAAATAAATTAAATAAAAAGGTTGATGAAATTCTGAAATTATTAGAAAATCAACCAAGGCAAGTAGAAACAATAAGAGAGACTCCTAGATCTCAATCATCTGAACCTCAGTCATCTGAACCTCAGTCAGCTGAACCTAAAGAAGATCGAGACAAGTCGTTGCGTAGAAGTACAGAGACACCTTGGCGTGAGCGAAACATTATCCGTAGAGGAGGAGGCGGTACCATGTACTATGTAGCAATAGATCAGTTTAAAGATTTCAAAAAAGTAAAAAGTACAATAAGTAAGTATAAAAAGCGTAAAATAAAATTACGTTATGTAAAAGACCCTAAGTACGATAAATATGTAATTTATGTAGAACGTTTTGCAAGGAAAAAAGATGCTGAAGAGATTGTAGACAAGGTAAACAGCGGTAGAAAAGGAATTCAAGACAATGGAGGAGATGATGAAATAAATAAAACCCTTGGGATTGATTTGAAAGCGTTATCAGAAGGATCACTGAAAGATCCATTATACGTGATCAAAGTAACTTTAGGGGCTGAAGGCGAAACAATTAAAGAACCTAAGACACAAGGAAGAGCCAGAGTTCGTAGAATGAAGATGATGGACGGTTTAGAAGAAGGTTATTATTTAGTAGCAAATGTTTTCTCAAAGAAGGCTTATGCAGATAAATTTTTAGACGAATTAGAGAATGATAATATCAATGCTGGGTATTTTATAAATCCAGAGACAGGTTACAGACATGTATATATCCACAAAGGAAATGACAGAGCTGAAGCGATTAAGTTATATAAGAATAATTTAAATGGAACATATTATAATAACAAAAATATAGTCCATATAAAATAATTTACCATAGGTTTTTAAATCCCCAAAACAATGAGTAGAAAATTACTAATTTTTATCATAGTATTTGTAAGTACTGTATCTTCTTTTTCTCAAGATTTACAGAAAGATGCTATGAAAAATGTCATAGCAAAGCATCTCAATCACAAAGAAAATTCAATAGCAAATAAATTACCTGATACACCTTTCACAGATAGGCTAGGAACAGGTGGAATTAAGCTGAGAGGTAATGTAACATTTGCAGGAAATAACATTCTAAGTATTGATGACCCGCGGTTTGCTTTCGATACAGATGCGAATTTTAATTTTTCAGGGAATAGTAATTCAGATTTTGCACTTGGATATATTGATGTCGATAACGCTCTTGGTATACCTGGAAGTGGGACGACATTTTCTTCAAGTATGTCAACGTTAACAGTACCTAATTGTTCAACAATCGTTTTTGCAGGTTTATATTGGGCTGGGATTTACCCGTATGACAATTGGTCAGAGGAAGGACCCGGGGCACCAAATACTAGAGATAGCGATTTTGATGAAATAAAGTTTAAAGTACCAGGGCAACCGTATCAAGATATTAAAGGGGATATAATATATGATGCTAGTACTGATCCTGATCAGTTACCTTATGTGTGCTTTAAAGATGTTACGTCTATTGTATCTGGATTAACTAATCCAAGTGGAGATTATTTTGGTGCTAATATAAAAGCAACGTTGGGTCAAGATGATATAGGAACAGGATTAGGTTCGTCAGCTGGTTGGGTTTTGGTTGTAGTTTATTCAAATCAAGCGGAGTCAAGTAAAAATATTTCAATTTTCGATGGTTTCTCGACCATTGACGGTAGCAACAATACAGATGTTACATTTTCTGGATTTAGAACTATACCATCGGGCCCAGTAAGAGTTCAATTATTAACTGCAGCTTTAGAAGGAGATTCACCGTTTATAGGTGATAGTTTTAGAATCAGAAATACAAGTGGAGGCTTTTCTAACGTTAGAAATGGTAGTAATCCAGGAAATAATTTCTTCAATAGTTCAATTACACGCTTTGGAGCTTACACAAACGATAGAGTTCCTGCAAGTACAAATACTTTAGGCTTTGATATAGATTTATTGACATTAAGGAATAATTCTAACAGTATTATTGGTAATGGACAAACTTCAATTGATGTTAGGTTTACTACTAATCAAGATGCTTACTTTCCTTTCCTGAATGCAATGACAGTTGAAATTATTGAACCAATTATACAGTTAGTAAAGACTATAGATGACGGTTCTGCTCCTGGGAGTAATAACTTAGCTGGTTCAATGGTTGGTTTAGGAAGTGACCTATGGTATAATGTTAGTCTTCAAAACATAGGTACAGATGATGCAACAAATACGATAATAACCGATAGGTTACCTAAAAATGTAGATTTAATCACTGGGGACGTAATTTTACCTACTGGTGTAACATTAATAAATTACGATCCACCTGTTTTGGCTAACGGCTTTAGAGGAGAGTTAACGTTTGAGGTAGATGATAGTATAGTTGAAGAAGGAGGAGCATTACATAATATAAGGTTTCATGTCCGAGTAGTTACAGACTGTAGTCAATTAAGAGATGTGTGTTCTAATGTGATACAAAATCAGGCTTTTGCAAGGTATCAAGGTGTCTTTGGAGGAATACTTGTTGATGATACAAGTAGTGTATCTGGTTTTGATGGAACAACGTGTAACACTCCTATAGCTGAATCTTCTAATTTTCTAGCAGATACAAGCGGGTGTTCATTTACAAGAGAGGTTGTTTTTTGTGGAGCAAGTGTAACATTAACTGCAGGATCTGGTTTTGCATCTTATGAATGGACCGACGATACAGGAGCTATTGTAGGTACTTCGGAGACTTTGGTTGTTACAAGTCCAGGGACTTACACAGTTAATAAAGTTGTACCACCAGACGTACCAATGGGGTGTGTTAATACTACGGAAACAATTAATGTAGTACCTCTCGGTACTGGAACAAATCCAATATTAGCTTCGTCTGACAATACAAGAACATGTCCTGCGAATGGCCTTGAGGTTGCTGAAATTTATTTGTGTGGACCATCAGATTCAAGAGAAATTATAACAGGAGTTGCAGCGCCAACAGAAGTTAGATGGCAGCAAGTAACAGCTGCTTGTGCCTCTGCAACAGGCTTTGATCAAAACTGTCCACCTACTAATGATGGTTGTTGGGAGGATGTCGCTACAGATGTTAATTCACCAACAAGAACGTTTACAGGATCTGGAACTTACAGGTTAAGAGTAACAGAGTCTGGTGGAGGTTGTTTCGAAGATTATTATTTTAATGTATTTCAGGCAACAGTTAATGCCACTATAGTTTCTGAAGATATTGTGTGTGGTAATGATGGAAGTTTAACTGTCAATAATGTGCCTACAGGATACGAATACGCTATTGTACCTGCAGGAGGAAGTGTGCCTATAGATTCTGATTATCAAGCATCAAACACATTCCCTATAAGTACAGCGGGTAACTATGATATTTATATAAAATCAAACTTAACTTCTTGTGTATACCCATTTTTAGGAAATCCAGTCGCATCAGTAGATATAGATGTAGATGTTACTACAGTACCTATTTTATGTGCTGGAGATTCAGGGGAAATAAACGTACAAATTAATAGTGATATTCCAGGACCATATAATTATAGAATATTAAATGGAGGTTCAGTAGTGAGTACATTTGGACCAACAGCAGATAAGGCTAGGAATTTTACAGTTACGGCATCGGGAGTTTATACAGTGGAAGTAACAACTGCGGAGTGTTCTTTTACAGAAGATACACCTAATTTTGTTGTACCACCAGCACTAACAGTTAATGCTGTTGTAACAAAAGATATCAATTGTACTGATGGTATTATAACGTTAAGCGGGAACGGTGGAACACCAAATTATAGTTTTGCAGTATGGTCTTACACAGGCTCAGGAACAACGATATCATATCCAACAGTATCGGATATACCATCTTCAGAATTTTTTACTGGGACTTCATTTTCAGTAGCTAGCGGACAAGAAGGTACTTACGAATTTGTTATCGTTGATAACAATAACTGTACACAAACGTCTTCACCAGTAACCATAGCGTTAGAGCCACCATTAGCATTCACTGAAACTCATACAGATGTTTCATGTTCAGGAGATTCAAATGGAACAATAGCAATAAATACAACAACACCGCCAGGACTGCTAGGTTATAACTTAGAGTACAGTATTGATGGAGGTGGTACATATGGTTCATCTAATTCATTTAACAGCTTAGCTGTAGGAAGTTATACTATAAATATTAGAGCGTCTAAAGGAGGTTTTTCATGTAATTATACTGTTGGACCTATTGACATTGACAATGCTACGCCAATATCAAGTACAGCTAGTTTAACAGCAGATTACACTTGTACACAAAATGGAGAGATTACATTTACAGCAGCAACTGGAGGTACAGGGCCATACACTTATGGTGTGAATGGAGTATATTCAAACAGTTTAGTAGCAAATAGCCTTACTGATGGTACTTATGTACTTACAGTTAGAGATGATAATGGATGTACTACTTCTGTAGATACGATAACAATTGATCCTTTACCAGTTATTCCAGATATACCAAGTACAGTTACTTATGATTGTGAAGGTATAGGAACGATAACACTTAATCCACCAGCTAGTCCGGCATTAACTTATACATATGTTTTAGACGGTGGAACAGCACAATCTTCAAATGTATTTAATAACGTAAGTGTAGGAACACATACGGTAACAGTTTCAGCACCAAGGGCATGTCCTAGAGATTTTACAATAACTGTAGCTCCAGGTCAAGAATTTAGTGGAACAGTTACTAAACTTAGAGATGCTCTTTGTAATGGGGCTTCTAATGGTAGAATAAGAATTACAGCCAATAATTTTGGAGGTTCTTTTGATTACAGTATTGATGGAGGTACTACATGGACAACAGGTATAACAGCTAGTCCAACAAATGTTAATGGTTTAGCAGCAGGGACTTATAATGTACAAATAAGAACGACTATTGGAATAACATGTATTGAAGATTTAGGCTCAATTACTATAGATGAGCCTACACCTGTAGTTGCTAGTGGAACTATAACTAAGGTAGTTACTTGTAACCCAGCAACAGGAGCAACAATTGATCCTAGCGGAACAGGGGGAACAGGACCATATACATATCAGTTAGATGGAACAGGAGGATTTGTAAGCGGACCTTTTTTAGATGTAGCAGCTGGAGCACACACAATCCAAGCACAAGATGCAAATAATTGTTTGTCAGCTTTATTCAATATAACTGTAGATCCAGTAGGAACAGTTATGCATTCTGCTACAGTAACTAATTGTTATAATGGGAGTAATGGTGAGATAGAAGTTACAGCAAATTCAGGAACAGGAGATTATAATTTTAGTATAGATAACGGAGCGACTTGGCAAATACCTGCTCCAACAACATCTAACACATATACATTTACAGGATTAACTCCAGCTACATATACAGTAATTGTTAGAGATGGTAGTGGTTGTGTTTCAACAGCATCTACACATACTCTAGATTCTCAATTAATAGCTACTGCTTCAATTGTACCAGTTACATGTAACAATGGAGAAGTAGAAGTTACTGCTTCTGGTGGTGATGGAAATTATGTATATGCTTTAGTTTCAACAGGAACTGCAGTGGTTGCTGGGGATTTTGGAACATCTAACACTTTTGTTATTAATACTTCGGGAGATTATGATGTTTATGTGAGAGATAATAGCGGAGGGACTGATTTTTGTGAATATTCTGATACAATAACAGTTGGTCAAATTTTAGACCCTTCAACAACGGTTACAGAAAACCAACCAAATTGTAATGGTGATGCAGGAGGATTTAGTGTAACAATTTCGAACGGAACATCACCATATAGTATTGCAGTAAGTGGAGGCCCAACAGCAGTGGCAACACAAACAGGAGTGACTACAACACCAGTAAACTATACTAGTTTAGCGGCTGGAACTTATACAATAACAATAACTGATGTTAATGGATGTACCGATGTAGAAACAGCAACACTTACTGAACCTTCTAACCTTTCAGCTAGTGCTAGTTTAACAGAACAGTATACATGTTTACAGAGTGGAGAAATTACTTTTCTAGCTGCAACTGGAGGGACCGGACCTTACACATATGGAGTTAATGGTGTTTATTCAACAAATTTAGTATATGGTAGTTTAACAGCAGGCACTTATGTATTAACGGTACAAGATGCAAACAATTGCGAGTTAAGTTTACCTAATATAGTAATAGATCCATTACCAACAGAACCAACCTTTACTTATAATGTAGTTTATAATTGTGATGGCTCTGGTAATGCAACAATTACTCCTACAGATCCTAGTTACACATACACATTGGGAGCAGCAACAGGAAGTTCAAATGTATTTAATAATTTACCAGTAGGTAACCATACCGTTACAGTTGATTATGGACGTTCATGTACAACTGATGTTGTAATAACTATAAATCCAAATAGAGAATTTTCAGGAAGTATTGTAAATAGCTCAAATTCAGAATGTAGTGGTTCAGATAATGGAACGATCACTATACAGGCTAACAATATTATAGGTGGAAATTATGAGTATTCTATTGATGGAGGTGTAAGTTGGTCTATGACTGCTGACAATCCTTTTAGAATCGTTGGTGTTTCAGCAGGAACACATAATGTAAGAATAAGAGAAATATCTGGATCAATAATTTGTGAAAGAGATTTAGGAGATGTAACGATATCAGAACCATTACCATTAGCAGTAACAGGAACAATAACTACAACAGCAAGTTGTACAGGTCCAAACACAGCTACAGTAGTTGTATCTGGAAGCGGAGGAATACCTCCTTATGAATTTAGTATTGATAGTGGGTCAACATGGCAAACTTCAGATACATTCTCAAATTTATCAGCAGGTACATATACTGTAAATATTAGAGATGCAAATAGTTGTACAGAATGTGGTTGTTCTACAGATCCATTTGATAATGGAAGTTTTGAAGATCCAGTTATTCCTCCTGCAACTTTTAGGATTGTAGCAGAGAATACAGTTCCAGGATGGGATACAACTGCGTCTGACAATAGAATAGAATTATGGTCGGCTAATTTCAGAGGAGTACCAGCCTCACACGGAAATCAATTTGCTGAATTAAACGCAAATGTTGAATCATCACTATATCAAGAATTTTGTACATTACCTGGAGATATTATCAGCTGGTCTATTGATCACAGAGGAAGATCTGGTGTTGATGTAGCAGAAGTGAGAATTGGTGGAGACTTAGCAACAGCAGGTGTTGTTCAAGTAATGTCTGATGGAAATACTGCATGGGGTTCTTATTCAGGAACATATACAGTTCCAGCCGGACAAACTACAACAGTAATTTCATTCGAGGCAGTTTCTACTGCGTCAGGAAGTAATTCAATAGGAAACTTTATTGATAATGTAAGTATGGTCGTTAACAAAGTAGGATGTACACCGTTCTCTATTGTTATAGATCCTCCTACACCAGTAACACATACAGCAGTTGAAACAAATTGTTATGACGGAACCAACGGACAAATAGCAATTACAGCAAACACAGGTGATGGAGACTACAACTTTAGTATTGATAATGGAGCAACATGGCAAACACCAACACCAACTACTGCTGCAAATTATACATTCACTGGGTTAGTACCAGGAACATATACAGTTGTAGTAAGAGATGGAAGTGGATGTGTATCACCAGCTTCAACCCATACAATAGATCCACAATTAACAGGAACAACAGGAATTACACCTGTAACATGTAATGATGGAGAAATTGAAATCACTGCAGTAGGAGGAGATGGGAATTATGTTTATGCAGTAGTTTCAACAGGAACAGCAGTAACTGCAGGAGATTTCAGCGGAACAAATACATCAAGTATCACAACTGCAGGAGATTATGATATTTATATTCGAGATAATAACGGTAATACTGGTTTTTGTGAGTACACAGAAACAGTAACCGTTAGTCAAACAGTAAATCCAAGTGTAAGTAGTGTATTAAATCAACCAAACTGTAATGGAGATACAGGAGGATTTAGTGTAAATATAAGTGACGGAGTTTCACCATTTAGTATAGCAATAAGTGGCGGACCAACAGCAGTTACCACCCAAACAGGAGTAACAACTACACCAGTAGATTATACAGGTTTAGCAGCAGGAACTTATACAATATTAATTACAGATGCTAATGGTTGTACAGATACAACAACAGCCACTTTAACAGAGCCAGCGTTAGTATCTTCTTCGGCAAGTATCACACAAGCTTATACTTGTTTACAAAATGGAGAAATCACCTTTGTAGCAGCAAGCGGAGGAACGGCACCATATACATATGGTGTAAACGGAGTATATTCTACAGATTTAGTTTATGGTAGTTTAACAGCAGGGACTTATGTATTAACAGTACAAGATGCAAACAATTGTGAGTTAAGTTTACCAAACATAGTAATCGACCCATTACCAGTAGAGCCTACATTTACTTATGATGTTGTTTATAATTGTGATGGATCAGGAAATGCGACTATAAGTCCAACAGATCCTAGCTATACCTATACATTAGGAGCAACAACAGGAAGCTCAAATGTATTTAATAACTTACCTGTAGGAGATCATGTAGTAACGATAGACTATGGTAGATCGTGTACAACTGATGTTACGATTACCGTTTTACCAAACCAAGAGTTGGTAGGAAGTGCAGTAAAAGTAGATGATGCTTCATGTAATGGAGGATCAGATGGAAGTATTCGAATAACAGCAAGTAATTTTGGAAGTTCATTTGATTATAGTGTAGATGGAGGAACAAGTTGGACAACAGGAAACACAACAAGTCCAGTAGATGTAACAGGATTATCAGCAGGGACTTACGATATACGAATTCGTACGACTTTAGGAGTAACTTGTGATATTTCTATCACCTCACTTACTATAGATGAACCGACGGTAGTTGTAGCGAGCGCAGTAATAAGTAAAGTGGTTACTTGTAACCCAGCAACAGGAGCAACAATTGAACCAAGTGCAACAGGAGGAACAGGTCCATATACATATCAATTAGATGGAGCAGGAGGATTCGTAAGCGGACCATTCTTAGATGTAGCAGCAGGAGCACATACAGTTCAAGCTCAGGATGCAAACAATTGTTTATCAGCATTATTTAATATAACAGTTGCACCAGTAGTAGCAGTGACACATACAGCAGTTGAAACAAATTGTTATAATGGAGCTAACGGACAAATAGCAATTACAGCAAATACAGGTTCGGGTGACTACAACTTTAGTATTGACAATGGAGCAACATGGCAAACACCAACACCAACTACTGCTGCAAATTATACATTCA